>TARA_R100001163_G_scaffold728_2_pt1 | contig 23103 bp, 8 predicted proteins | sample TARA_R100001163 | Tara Oceans TARA_R100001163 (sample SAMEA2621285) | marine metagenome | biome: marine biome (ENVO:00000447); feature: deep chlorophyll maximum layer (ENVO:xxxxxxxx); material: "saline water (ENVO:00002010), including plankton (ENVO:xxxxxxxx)" | depth 120 m
GCCAACGCAAACACCTACACAGACAGTTACAAAATCAAGAACACCATCGCAAACAGTTTCACCTACTCAAACACCTACACAAACAAGAACAGCTACCAATACAATTACAGCTACTCAAACAAAAACTAAATCTAGAACACCTACAGAAACCATTACAAGAACTAATTCTAGAACGGCATCTCAAACACAAACGCCTACCGAAACAAGAACTTCTACTCAACAACCAACACCTACAAGTACAAGAACAAGTTCACAAACTAAAACACCGTCTCCTACTCAAACACAAACACCTACACAATCTGTTACCAGAACAAGAACAGCAACTCAAACTCAAACACCTACACAATCACAAACTCAAACACAAACACCTACTGAAACAAGAACGCCTACTCAGACTAAATCTAAAACCAAAACTTCTACACAAACGGTTACAGCTACCGAAACAAGAACTTCTACGCAACAACCAACACCTACAAGAACACCTACTCAATCACAAACTCAAACACCTACAGTTACTAGAACAAGAACACCAACACAAACTAGAACGGCAAGCAATACACAAACCAGAACACAAACACAAACCGTAACTAAATCTATTACTCAAACACGTACATCTACACAAACACAAACTCCAACTAGTACCGTTACTATTTCACAGACGTTCGATGTCACTACAACAGATACACAAACACCTACACCAACAGTTACACCTACAAGAACAGCAAGTCAAACTCAAACACCTACACAAACACCTACAAATACATCATCTAGGACTAGAACACAATCTCCAACTAGAACTGTTTCTATCTCACAGAGCAATCAATTTCCAACACCGACACCTACACGAACACCTACTCAAACGCAAACACCTACACAAACACCAACGGTTACACCAACTAGAACAGCGTCTGAAACAAAAGCAGCAACAGCTACTAGAACGAAAACAGCTTCACCTACCTTAGGATAATACAAAGATTGCTTGAAGAACGGTTATGAAGAATAAATATATTCGTGGCGGATAGACAAAAAAACCGTAATGTTATAGATTACGTTAATTTAGGAGGCGAAAAATTACTCGCTACACCAACACCTGCTGTTACTGTAACACCAACTGTCACTAAAACTTTAACTGTAACCCCAGAAGTTACCACCACTTCAACCACATCTCAGACACCTACTCAATCAACAACACCTACAAGGACATCTACTCAAACTCAAACAAAGACAAGAACCCCTACTCCCTTTGCTACACCCACTTTTCCCACACCTACACCTACAGCTACCGTTACTAAATCTAAAACACCCACACCCACTACTACAAGAACTAAATCCAAAACACCAAATGCTTCTCCTACTGTTACACCATCCAAAGACGTTACTAAAACTGTATCACCAACGGTTACTGTATCGATAACCAATACTCAAACAAGAACACCATCGCAAACGCAAACAAGAACACAATCTCCTACTCAAACACAGACAAGAACAGTAACTCAGACACAAACAACAACATTTACTACAACACAAACTCAAACAGCTACGGTAACAAAATCTATTACTCAGAGTTTAACAAGAACGGGTTCTTCAGCAATTACACCTACTCCAACAAGAACTCAAACACCCACACAAACACCAACTACTACTAGAACATCTTCTCAGACAAGAACAAGAACATCAACGCCAGAAGTAACTAGTACAACATCAGCTACCCAAACCAAAACACCTACTCAAACACCTACTCAAACAAGAACACCCACACAAACAAAGTCGATTACACAGACCCAAACAATTACAAGAACAAGAACACCATCACAATCTGCTACCAGAACAAGAACAGCAACTCAAACTCAAACACAGACGCCAACTCAAACACCTAGTCAAACAACTACAAGAACAGCTAGTCAAACGAATACCAGAACAAGAACTAGAACTAAAACACCTGCAGCTGGTGTAACCGCAACACCAACACGCACAGCTTCTAAAACAAGAACCGCTACACAAACAGTTACAAGAAGTAAATCACCAACACAGGGAGTAACACAAACACCCACAAATTCAAGAACAGCTACACAGACACCCACTAAATCTGTAACCGTAACTTCAACCAGATCAAGAACTCCAACACAAACAGCTACTAATTCTTAGTTCTTAGCACGGTATGAATAAATATATAAGTGGCAATATATTACGGCAAGGGTTCCCCGTTAGGAAATAACAACAATGATAATGCTCCTAGAAGAGTAGATAGAAATAGAATCATTGATTCTGAAGTATTCAACCCTAACCCGCAAGCTAGAAGAAGCAATATGAGAGGCGGGTTGATACCTCAAGGCGAAGCTCAAAAGAAAGTAAAAGTAGTTCACGAACCTGGGTTTTTTGCTTCTCCTACCCCTACACATACTGTAACAGTATCTCAAACACAAGGAACTTCTCCTACACCTACTACAACACAAACCGTAACTAAATCTGTAACATTTACACAGACAGTCACCAATACAGTAACTAAATCTAAAACAGTTTCAGGTACATCTACTCAAACACCTACAAAAACACGAACTCAGACACCTACACAAACTCAAACAAACACACCAACCCAATCTCAAACACCTACTCAAACACCAACAAAATCAATAACTGAAACAAGAACACCTACTCAAACAGTTACACCTACCCAAACACCTACTGTTACAGCGTCAAGAACACCCACCCAGACAGTAACAAGAACACAATCACCTACTCAAACACAAACACCTACACAAACGCAAACAAGAACGCAATCACCTACTCAAACTCTATCTCCAACACCATCCAGAACAGCTACCCAAACGCAAACATCAACACAAACGCAAACACCTACTCAAACAAAAACAATTACTCAATCACCTACTCAAACACCTACACAAACACAAACACCTACAAACACAAAGACCATTACTCAATCACCTACTCAAACACCTACCCAGACGGTTACACCTACTCAAACACCAACTCAAACAAGAACACCAACACAATCAAGAACACCGACACAGACACAAACACAAACCCAAACTCAGACACAGACACAAACACCTACACAGACTGTAACACCTACACAATCTCCTACAAATACGGTTACACCCACTCAAACACCTACTCGAACTGCTACCCCTCCGTTAACATTTACTTGTGCATTAACAGGTACAGGAGGAGCTCCTCACCCATCACAAAGTGGTGTTACATTCCAATCTGCTACTAATGATGTATTTGAATTTGATTGTATTGGAGCAGGTACACCTACGGTTGCATCGATGACAATTGAAGTCGGTGGTGTAATTAAATCGATTGTACCTTATTCATTATCAAACTATACCGGTCAGAACTTTAGAGTTCAAATAGCAGGTTCATTTTATAGTAGTACGTTTATTGACGGAACAAGGAACTTTTAATGGAAAAAATACAATTAACAGGAACCGGTGGTTCACCTCATGCATCAGACGTGGGGGTTACATTTCAAGCAGGAGAAGGGGATACTCTAGAATTTACCCCTATACCATCTGGTGCCCCGGGATTATATAGTACGGGGGTATATATAGATAAAGTACCAAAATGCTTTATTAATTTTAGTATAAATGAATATACTGGACAAGAAGTCAAGTATTATGATAATAGTAATTCACAAGAGTATACGTTAGAGTTGACTAACAGCGATATACACATACTTACTTAATAAATATACTAAATGGGGCAAGTTTTCTATACAGGCCAAACTTTAAGGTATGTGGGTAACACCGAACTAACAGTTTCGGATACTTTATTTGCTCAAGCCTCTAATATAAACTTCATGTTCGCTGGTGAAGCTACTACCACAGCAGCACTCATAAAATACACGCCAGGAGCTCCAGATTTCTTACAAGGTTTTACTAAGTTTGTTCCTGGTAGTACATATCAGATGTTTGTAAGAGGCACTAGCGCGCTACCTTTAAGTGGGCCTTCTTCTGTAGATTTTATTCCTCCGGTTACTTTTGATACTGTTAGAGATGGTCTTGAATTAAAATCAGGTATATCATTTTTTACATCAACTACCGGTGATGAACCTAATATTTTTACCGGTGCTGGAGTTGTAACATCTGCATTTGCTGTGTTAAGTGCATCGAATTATACAAATAGAATATTTTTAATTGCAGCAGATGATAGCTTAACCACACCTAATTATCAAGTTTTTGTACCGGGAGCTGCTGAGTTCTTACAAGGGTTTACAACTTTAAAAAGTGAAAGTAGTTATATAGCATTTTTTCAAAACCAAGCATTATCAGCAGGTTCTGATTTAGAAGGTTTCTTACCGCTGCAGGTATATCGCTCGACTGAGTTGGCTGCTACCCCAACATCTACACCTACTAGAACTAGAACTCGTACACAGACCGGTACTCCTACTCAAACACCTACTCAAACCCAGACACCAACACCAACTCAATCACCCACACAGACAAAAACACCAACAAATACTGCTACATCATCAAGAACACCTACTCAGACAGTTACAAGAACAATTTCAGAATCACCAACTCAAACACCAACTCAAACTCAGACAAGTACTCAAACACCTACTCAAGGAGCTACACCTACAGTTACTAGAACAAGAACACCAACCCAGACACAAACACAAACTCCAACACAATCACCCACACAAACCGCTACAATAACTAGGACGAAATCTATTACTCAATCTGTATCACCTACACAGACACCCACTCAAACACAGACACCTACCAATACACCAACTCAATCTAGAACGCAAACCAGAACTGCAACTAATACAAGAACAGCTACTCAAACAAGAACAGCTACACAAACAGTTACTTCTACTTCAAGTAGAACAGCTACTCAAACACAAACTGTTACCCAGACTGCTACAAAAACTGGTACCAGGACACCAACTCAAACGAGAACGGGTACACAAGGAGCTACACCTACACAAACACCTACACAAACAGTTACCCAGACACCCACTCAGTCAAGAACACAAACACCAACACAAACAAGGACAATTACAAGAACCTCCACGCAAACAAGAACAGCTACACAAACAAAAACAAGAACCCAGACACCTACACAGTCAAGAACTGCAAGTCAGACACCCACAAGAACAGAAACACCTACTGCTACTCAAACACCAACACAGACAGCAACTCTTACTAGAACAGCTTCTCAAACACAAACACCTACTCAAACAAAAACAAGAACTCAAACACCAACTCAGACAAGAACAGCTACTCAAACACAAACGCAAGGCGCAACAGCTACTAGAACACCTTCTCAGACCGTTACAAGGACCCAAACACCAACACAATCCCCTACACAAACACCTACTCAAACAGCGACAAGAACACAAACACCTACCAAAACCATAACTCAGTCACCTACAAGAACACAATCTCCAACAAAAACAGCTACTCAAACACCGACACAGACAGAAACAAAAACACCAACACAAACACCAACACAAACCGCTACAAGATCTAGAACACCTACCGATACAAGGACACCTACACAAACAGCGACAAGAACTCAGACACCAACACAAACAAGAACTTCTAGTCAAACGGCTACCAGAACACAAACACCTACGCAGACTCAAACAGGTACACAAACACAAACACCCACTCAAACAGCTACTCGAACCCAATCCCCTACTTTCACACCAACCCAAACAGCTACAAGATCTAGAACACCATCGCAAACAGTTACAGCATCATCAACAAGAACAGCAACACAAACTCGTACTTCTACACAAACTAAAACTAGGACACAAACTCCAACACAAACACCAACAAGAACCGCTACTCAAACCAAAACTAGGACACAAACACCTACACAAACAGCTACTAGAACAAGAACCCAATCTCCTACTAGAACTCAATCTCCAACCGTTACTGTAACAGCATCAAGAACAGCTACCCAAACGCCAACAAAATCTATAACGCAAACAAAAACAAGAACACAAACACCTACTCAATCAAGAACAGCAACAAGAACACCAACACAGACACAAACTAGAACAGAAACACCTACACAAACACCTACTAGAACACCTACCCAGACTAGAACAAAAACAAGTACTAGAACTGCTTCTCAAACTCAAACACCAACCGTAACTGCTTCTCCTACTAGAACAGCTACTCAGACAAAAACAAGAACTCAGACACCTACTCAATCACAGACAGTTACAAGAACAAGAACACCAACCCAGACAGAAACACGTACTCAAACTAGAACATCTACACAAACACAAACAAGAACTCAAACTAGAACAGCTACACAGACAAAAACAAGAACTCAGACACCTACACAAACACCTACACAGACTAGAACACAAACACGTACTGCTACGCAAACAGAAACAAGAACACCTACACAGACACAGACAAGAACGCAAACACCTACACAGACAAGAACAAGAACGCAATCCTCCACTGTAACTAGGACTCGAACAGCAACACAAACAAGAACACATTCACAGACAGTAACAAGAACACAAACTCCAACACAAACGGCTACAAGAACACCTACACAAACTAGAACACGCACACAAACACCTACACAAACAAGAACGGCCACACAAACTAAAACAAGAACACAAACACCTACTCAGACACAGACATCTACAAGTTCTAGAACACCTACTCAAACGAGAACACGCACACAAACACCTACACAAACAAGAACAGCTACTCAAACAAAAACAAGAACTCAGACACCTACTCAGACAAGAACAGCTACTCAAACACAAACACAGACAAGTACAAGAACTCCTACTCAAACAAAAACAAGAACTCAAACACCCACACAGACTAGAACAGCTAGCCAGACTCAAACAAGAACCCAAACACCTACAAGAACGAGAACAGCTACGCAGACTAGAACACCTACACAGACCAGGACTGCTACTCAAACACCAACCCAGACGAGAACAAGAACCCAAACACGTACTGCAACACAAACAGCAACAAGAACTACCACCCAAACGAAAACACGCACACAAACACCTACACAGACTAGAACACGAACCCCATCACAAACAGTTACACCTACAGTTACAAGAACACGAACACCAACACAAACTCAAACAGGTACTAGAACACAAACACCAACTCAAACAAGAACAATTACAAGAACAGATACGCCTGATTCTACAAGAACACGTACTCCTTCACAAACCGCTACTGCAACTAAAACTAAAACAAGCACTAGAACACCTACACAAACAGCTACAAGAACTACCACCCAAACGAGAACACGTACACAAACACCTACTCAAACACCTACTCAATCAAGAACACAAACACCTACAAATACGGTAACAAGGACAAGGACACCGACCCAATCAAGAACACCGACACAAACAAGTACAAGAACCGAAACACCAACTCAAACAAGAACGGCTACACAGACAAGAACACGTACACAAACGCCTACACAGACTCAGACACCCACACAAACACGATCACAGACACCGACACAGACAAGAACACGAACCCCATCACAAACACGTACTCGGACACAAACAGCTACAAGATCTAGAACACCAACACAAACATCAACTCAAACAAGAACAAGAACTAGAACAAGTACTAGAACTGCTACACAAACTCGCACTAGAACACAAACACCTACTCAATCACAGACGGCTACAAGAACGAGAACGCCAACACAAACAAGAACAAATACTCAAACATCTACGAGAACACAAACACCTACCCAGACTAGAACACCTACTCAAACACAGACAAGAACACAAACCCCGACACAAACAAGAACATCTACAAGAACTCAAACACCAACTCAAACAAGATCTGCTACACAAACACGTACTAGGACACAAACACCAACTCAAACACCCACACAGACATCTACAAGAACCCGTACTCAAACTAGAACGGCAACACAAACTAAAACAAGAACTCAGACACCCACACAAACTTCTACTAGAACTACTACACAAACCAGGACGCAAACACCTACACAAACTAGAACACCCACTCAAACATCTACAAGAACTCAAACACCAACGCAAACAAGAACAGCTACACAGACAAGAACTAGAACTCAGACACCTACTCAAACAAGAACAGCTACACAGACAAGAACACGTACACAGACACCTACAAGAACAAGGACTCCAAGTCAAACACAAACACCAACACAAACAGTTACAAGAACACGAACACCAACACAAACCAGAACGGCAAGCAATACACAAACAAGAACAAGAACTAGAACACCAACCCAGACACCAACCAATACAAGAACCGAAACACCAACAAGAACGAGAACCCCAACACAAACAAGAACACCATCTCAAACGCAGACAAAAACGCAGACAAGAACTGCTACGCAAACTCGTACCAGAACTCAGACGCCAACGCAAACAAGAACTGCTACAGAAACAAAAACACCTACTCAAACCCGCACCAGAACACAAACACCTACTAGAACACAAACACCCACACAGACTAGAACACCAACTCAAACGCGCACTAGAACTCAAACACCAACAGTTACTATAACAAGAACTGCTACTCAAACCCGTACCCGAACACAAACACCTACGCAGACAGCTACTCGTACAAGAACAAAAACAAGAACACAAACACCTACAAGAACGAGAACTCCAAGTCAAACACAAACACCCACACAGACAGCTACACGTACAAGAACACCAACACAGACTGCTACTAGTACAAAAACCAGAACAAGGACACAAACACCTACACAAACTGCTACTAGAACACAAACTCCTACCCAGACAAGGACACCATCGCAAACACGTACTAGGACGCAAACGCCCACTAGAACACGTACACAGACACCCACTCAAACACCCACTCAAACTCCAACACAAACAGTTACCAGAACAAGAACTGCTACACAAACTCGTACCAGAACTCAAACACCAACACAAACAAGAACCGCTACGAGCACTAGAACCAGAACTCAGACATCCACTAAAACAAGAACAAGAACTCCTACACAAACACGCACCCAAACACCAACAAGAACTAGAACGCCTACACAAACACCAACTCAAACAAGAACAATAACAAGAACTGATACACCAGATTCTACAAGAACTAGAACACCTAGTCAAACACAAACACCTACCCAAACTAGAACACAAACGCCTACTAGAACTAGAACACAATCACCTACTCAAACAAGAACAGCATCTCAAACAAGAACCAGGACTAAATCTCCTACACGTACTAAATCTATTACTCAAACTAAAACAAGAACCCAAACACCTACTAGATCCAGAACACCGACCCAAACTAGAACCAGGACACAAACACCTACAAAAACAAGAACACAAACGCCTACTAGAACCAGGACACAAACACCTACAAATACAGCAACGAGAACTAGAACACCTACACAAACACGTACGGCTACTAATACTAGAACTAGAACCCAGACACCAACAAGATCTAGAACTCCAACTCAAACAAGAACAAGAACACAATCTCCAACAAGAACAGCAACTAGAACCAGAACGAGAACACCTTCTCAAACGGCTACTAGAACGAGAACTAGAACAAGAACACCAACTCAAACGAGAACAAGAACTCAAACTAGAACTCGTACTCAAACACCAACAAGAACTAGAACACCAACTCAAACGAGAACTAGAACCCAGACACCAACACGTACAAGAACACCTACGCAAACAAGAACTAAAACTAAAACAAGAACACCTACAAGGACCAGAACGAGAACGAGAACGCCTTCTCAAACTGCTACAAGTACTGTAACTAGAACTAGAACTCCAACTCAAACTAAAACAAAAACTAGAACACCTACAGTAACAAGAACACGAACACCAACTCAAACACGAACAAAAACTAGAACACCAACACGTACTAGGACACAAACACCTACAAGAACGAGAACACCTACTTATACTAGAACAAAAACTAAAACAAGAACACCAACAAATACAAGAACTAGAACTCGAACACCTACACAAACACGTACGTCTACTAATACCCGTACTAGAACTCAAACGCCTACTAGGACTAGAACACCTACTAGAACGAAATCTATTACTCAAACTAAAACTAGAACACAAACACCTACTAGAACAAGAACCCCTACTAGAACAAAATCTATAACTCAAACGAGAACAAGCACCAGTACAAGAACTCGAACTCAAACACCAACGAGAACGAAATCTATAACTCAAAGTAAAACTCGTACTCCAACGAGAACGAAGTCAATTACACAATCACCTACTTATACAAAAACTAGAACTAAAACTAAAACTAGAACACCTACAGTAACGAAATCTATTACACAAAGTAAAACAAGAACACCTACAAGAACAAAATCAATTACGCAAAGTAAAACCCGTACACCCACTAGAACAAAATCTATTACTCAAAGTAAAACACGTACTCCTACGGTAACGAAATCTATTACACAATCTAAAACGAGAACGCCTACTAATACACCTACTAATACGAAAACTAAAACGAGAACGAGATCAAAAACTCCTACTAGTACAAAAACTAAAACCAAAACACCTACAAAAACCAGAACACCAACTAAATCACCATCAGGAGGACCTGTAACTCCTACGGTGGTGATGTTTAATAACTTTAATAATACCCCAACTACTACTAGTGCTTATGGGTGTGCTTATGTTGAAGATGGTAGCCCTGGTCCTGCATATGGAAATATTTCTTCTAAGTATGTTACATCTGGTGGTGTATATACATCTACTACTAGATGTTGGATGTGTGATTCCGGTAGTACACCTAGTGGTAGTACAGGGCCTAATGGTGGTGTTGTTGATACTACTATGGCTACGAGTGGCACTGCTAATTCGAGTTCTTCTTATAGATATTTGTATTGTGAAACATCAAGCCCTAACACCACAAGTACAACGTTTGGTTATCTGTTAAAAACTAATAATGTTCCTGCAAGTAAAACAGTTAAGGTAGAATTTTGGTATCATATGTATGGATCGAATATGGGTACCATGGTCATAGGTTTTGGTGAAAAAACCGGAACAACTTCCTATTCACAAAAAGGGTCTGTTACTTTATCTGGACAACAACAAGCAAGTCAGGGAGCTGCTTGGTTAAAGAGCTCTAATACATATTCACACGGTGGTACAACTAGACAAAATTATGTTTCTTTATATTATATTTCAGGTGGCGGGTTTAGAGGAGATGCATGTTTTGACTCTGTAGAAGTTTCTTATACATAACAATTCTAGTTGATATTTTAATTTTGAATGTTAAAATATCTTGATGCCAGGAATAAAAATCTATAGAAAAAGTAGGTTAAAAAATGAAAATACTGAAAAGATAGTAGAACAAACTATCCAAGAAGTAAAAAATGACGAGGAGGTTAATACCGAATCATTACCAACACCCGAAGAAGAACCGCAACCATATGTAATAAAAGATTATAATAGCGTTATAGATCCTTCTTTTTATCAAACATTTCCTGATCATCTTAAAGGTAATCAACAAATTTTTATTCAAATAGCTGCATATAGAGACCCTGAATTAGTACCAACTATTGAAAGTATTATTGCTAATGCAGATGAACCAGATAACTTAAGATTTGGTATTTGCTGGCAACATCATATGGACGACGATTTCGATAAAGAAATGTATGAATATATGAAAGATGAAAGGTTTCAAGTAATTGATGTAGATAATAAAAGAGGGCACGGTACTTGTTGGGCAAGACACTCTATACAACATCTATATTGTGAAGAAGAATTTACTTTAGCAATTGATTCTCATCATCGTTTTGTTCCTGGCTGGGATTCAAAGCTAAAAAGCATGTATTATTATTTGCAACAAAAAGGTCACACAAAACCTCTTCTCACTGGTTACATTACTAGTTATAAACCATGGTTAGAAAACAGCGACGATACTGGAGAATATTCATTAGAAAATGGTTTTGAAACAGAACCTTGGAAAATGGTCTTTGATAGATTTATTCCAGAAGGTGCTATTTTCTTTTTGCCTACATCTATGACTGGAAAAGAACTTCAAGAGCCGATACCTTCAAGATTTTATTCAGCACATTTTTGTTTTACTGGAGGTGAATTTTGCAGAGAAGTAACTCATGATCCTAATTATTATTTTCATGGAGAAGAAATTAGTATAGCAGTAAGAGCTTACACACATGGATATGATTTATTTCACCCAAATGAAATTATAGCTTATCATGAATATACAAGAAAAGGTAGACCCCATCACTGGGATGATTGCAATAAAAAGCAAGGGCGTAAACATGATTGGTGGGAAGTAAATGAAATGTGCCATAAACGAAATAGAATTTTATTTGGTATGGATGGTGAAGATCCTAATCAAATTAATTTCGGAGATGAATATGGTTTTGGTAAAGTTAGAACAGTAGAACAATATCAACATTATTCGGGTATAAACTTTGAAAAAAGAGCTATAACCCAAGATGTAAGAGATAGTGTAAATCCTGTTTACCCGCATAATGGTACCCCTTATGAAGATATTAATTGGTTGAAAAACTGGTGTATAGATTTCTTTATACCTTGGGATGAATTACCAGAAACTTATGATGATACTGAATTTTGGTATGTTGGTGTTCATGATGAAGATGGGAATGAATTAGTCAGAGAAGATTATTCTATAGATAAAATTCAAGAAATTTATGACGAAAGACAAGATCCTCATGCAGCAAGATTTCCTATAGGTCTAGTATCTGATAAAAGGCCTGTAAGTTATACGGTTATACCGCATATTAGAGATAAAGGTTGGTTGGATAAGATTGAGAAACAACTGGATCCAAACTTAAAGTAAAGTAAATTATAACAGGATGCTATGAAAGACGAAACTATTTTTATACAAATTGCCTCGTATAGGGACCCAGAACTTCCAATTACATTAAAAAGCTGTATTGAAAATGCACACAGACCTGAAAATTTGAGGTTTAGTATTTGTAGACAATTTAAAGAAGGGGATAAATTTGATGAAATCCCTCTATATGAAGATGATGCAAGATTTAAAGTTGTTAACGTACCTTGGAAAGAAGCTAAAGGTGTTTGTTGGGCTAGAAATATTGTTCAAAATGAATATAACGGAGAGACTTATACTTTACAGTTAGACTCTCATCACAGGTTTGCACCTGGGTGGGATACACTTAGTATAGATATGGTAAAGCAGTTACAAAAAAAGGGTCATAAAAAGCCTTTACTAACAGCATACATTCCGTCATATAAACCTTCTAACGACCCAGATGGTAGAGAAAAGGATCCATGGTTTATGGAATATGATAGATTTATTCCAGAAGGTGCAATATTTTTCTTACCTTCAACTATACCTGATTGGGAAACAAGATTAGAACCAATGAGATCAAGATTTTATTCTGCTCATTTTTGTTTTACTTTAGGGCAGTTTTGTGAAGAAGTTCCACATGATCCAGATTATTATTTTCACGGTGAAGAAATTAGTATTGCTGTTAGAGCTTTTACTCACGGTTATGACCTATTTCACCCTCATAAAGTATTATGTTGGCATGAATATACAAGAGAAGGAAGAGATAAGCATTGGGAAGATCATGACGTAGATTCTGGTTCATCTGCAGGTTGGATTTCTGTAAATGATAAATGCCATTTTAGAAATAGGACCTTATTTGGTATGGATGATACCGACCCTGAATCAATTGATTTTGGTAAGTTTGGTTTTGGTAATCAAAGAACGTTAGAAGATTATGAAAGATACGCTGGAATTAAGTTTGATAGAAGAGGCGTTAAAGAGTATACCTGGCCTGAAAGATTAGAACCACCTACCCCGAATTATATTGATAACCCCGATATTTACCCAACTAAAGAAGATTGGTTAGATAGTTTCGGTCGTAACTGGTGTGTAGATATATGGATATCAGGAGACGATATTAATACACCCGAGCATGAAGATTGTGACTTTTGGGCAGTAACAGCTCATGATAAAGATGGTGAAGAGATATATAGAGAAGATTTAAATGAATGGAGACTTTCTGAAGAAAAAGCAAAAGAAAATGCAAGCTTTTTCTTAAAGTTTTGTTCTGATAAAGAACCAAGAACTTGGTGCGTTTTACCACATAGTAAAAGTAAAGGGTGGTTAGATAGAATAGGCCCTGTTGAATTAAGAACACCAAGATCAAAATACGAAATAGAAAACGGAATTTTTGCTGATGAATGAAGAACTACAAAGTAAATTAGCACCTTATAATACTTGGCAAGTAGAGAGAATATTTGATATTTCTTTACATAATGCTGGAAGAAAAAAAGATAATGAAGTTTTTTGTCTTTCAGTGGGTTCAATGGATGGTCATTTTCACGACACAATGGCGGGGTATATTTCGCTATATAGGTGGGGTGGGATGTTTATCGAACCTTTACCAGACGCATTTGAAGCTTTATCAAATTATTATAGAGAACATTTAAAAAATGATAAAGCTATTTTAGAAAATGTAGCAGTTTCGAATAATATAAGAGTCGAAACTATGTGTTATATACCTTGGAAAAAAATCGAAGAACTTGATTTAGATGTACCGTTAAAAGGAATGGCAAGTTTTATTCCTCCGGTAAATGGATTTGATTCTGATGAAAAGAGTAAAGCTCTTTTAGATGAACACGGCGAAATGTGTGAAGTACCGGTAGTAGTATTAGATAGTTTATTAGAAAAACATAATATAGAAAGAATAGATTATGTTACAGTTGATACTGAAGGCCATGATTATTGGGTCTTTGAAGGATTTAACTTTGAAAAATATAAACCTAAAGTAATTAAGTTTGAATTGTTTAACAGTGAAGACGGCAATTTAAAACAATTATTTGAACGTTTTGAAAATGCAGGGTATACATTAGCCAATCAAGAAGGTTGTGATATCATGGCTTTTGAAAATGAACATTTAGAATTTTTAAAAAATAATAAAAGATGGCCTGAGGTTGAAAAGTTGGGACAGTGCGTAGAAAATACAGGTTATCGTTTAGATAAAGATGGTAATTATGTAGATGCCCCTGAAAATGTAGAATTAGGTGATGACGATTATCAAGAACCAGAACCTTATGTTTATCAAGAAGAGAAAACAGACGATAAACCTTCTCAGGTTTACTCTAACGAAGGACCATCAAAGACTACTATAGTTACTGGTATTTGGGATTTAAAACGAGATACCTTAGCGGATAGTTTTAAAAGACCGTTCTCTCATTATACGGATAAATTAATCGATCTTTTAAAAACAGACGCTCCAATGATTGTTTATGTTGACCCAGAATATGAAAGCCTAGTATGGGAACATCGATCAGAAGAAAATACGCAAGTAATTGCAAAAGCTGCAGAAGAATTTAAAACTTGGTTTGAATTTTTTGACCAAGTACAAAAGATTCGCTCTAACCCGGAATGGTATAATAAAGCATCCTGGCTCCCCGAAAGTACTCAAGCTGGGTTAGAGCTATACAATCCAATGGTAATGTCTAAGATGTTTATGCTTAATGATGCAAAAATATCTAACCCTTTTGATACTGATTATTTCTTATGGGTAGACGGTGCCATAACCAATACAATACACCCTGGGTATTTTACCCATGATAAAGTAATAAACAAAATTCATCATTACTTGCAGAAGTTTTTGTTTATTTGTTTTCCGTATGAAAACTATGAAATACATGGTTTTGATCACGATAAATTAAGAGAGTATTGTAATGTAGATAAAACAACATGGGTAGCAAGAGCTGGTATATTTGGGGGTCATAAAGATTACATTAGCGATGTTAATGGTCTTTATTACGATTACTTAAAAGCTACTTTAGACGAAGAACAAATGGGTACTGAAGAATCTATTTTTACCATTTTAACTTATAAACATAGCGATATAGTTGATCGTGTTATGATAAGAGATGATGGGTTGATAGAATGCTTTTTTGAAAATCTAAAAAACGATACCGTAGATTTAATAACCACAAAAAGAATAAGAAATCTTGATGATGTTAAGACCTATCTATACGTTATAACATATAATTCTCCAGATCAATTTTCTAGATTATGTGAAAATTGGGCTGAAAGAGAGAAATTTTTATATAATACAACAAAGATATTGTTGAATAATTCAACCGATTTAACAACTCAAGATGAATATGATCAATTATGTGAAACTTGGGACTTTACTCAATTTAAAAAAGATAATATCGGTATTTGTGGTGGTCGACAATGGGTCGCAGAACATTTTGAACAAACAGATGGAGATTATTATATCTTTTTAGAAGATGATATGTACGTCCATACAGATTGGAAAGGTACTTGCCCAAATGGTTTTCCTACATATATTCCTCAGTTGTACGATAAAGTTCATAATATTATGGAAAAGGAAGGTTATGACTTTTTAAAGTTTTGCTTTACCGAGTTTTTTGGAGATAATAGAGTGCAATGGGCTTGGTATAATGTACCTCAAGAGTTAAGAGAAAGTCATTGGCCAGAAAAGAAATATTTACCCGCAAATGGTTTAGATCCAAATGCACCTCTTACTAAATTCAAAGCTATAAAAAATGAAAATGGGCTAGCATATGCTGATGGTGAAATATTTTATTGTAACTGGCCTCAGATAGTTTCTAAAGAAGGTAATAAGAAAATGTTTCTAGAAGAAACTTGGGCTGCTCCTTTTGAACAAACTTGGATGTCATATATTTTTCAAGAGACGGTAAAAGGTAATATCAATCCTGCTATTTTACTTGCAACTCCTTGCTATCATGAAAGGTTTGATTATTATGACGCATCTGAAAGAAGAGAAAACTAAATAATGTTTCCTTATTAAATATTTCTAATGGATGTTAAGGTACTTACAAGCAATAACTTAGTAAGTTTAAGTGCTAATTATAGTTTAGACCAGCAGATTAACTTTTTAAAAAGCGAAAAAAATAGTTATCATGGTGTAGATTTTACGCTAAATGCATGTCTATCAGGTACTAAAGATACGTCTACTAACAAATATTCAAACTTTTATCTATCGAATAGCGAAAAATATAAAAACATTTTAGAGTTAGATAATTTAGATGTTCCTGACGATTATAAATTTGTTACTTATATTACAGTAACTGAAGCACCTACAACTTATCTTGCTGTGGGTAATAGCATTATTAATAATTCTGCTCAAGTTAATTTTACCGATTCATTATCTGACAATTCATATTTTTTAATAGAATTCAATTTTGATAACGAAACATGTTACATTTCAAATTCTAAAGACGTAACAAGATATCTTGGATTTGATTATATAAACAGTCAGTTTGTTTTTCTTTCTAGTAAAAGTGATGATTTAAGTTTGTTTAATTATGTTTATGATAAAGATAACCAATCGATTGTCTTCTCTAAAAAATTATACGATAAAGTAAATTATCTTTATTATGATCAAACTTCTAATTTATTATCTTTTAGAAATGCGTTATCCACTACTTCGTTTACTCCTTTTAGATATAAAAACGTATTCAAATTAAGGAAAGATTATTTTAATCTCTCTAATTCTTTATCAAGTTCAAATTACGTTTACAAACAATCTTTAGATAAAACTCAACTACAAGTTGACTCTCTAAAAAGTACTAATGATTATAATTCAAATTTCCTTTTTAATAATGAATTTTATTCTATAAACCCTTACCAGCAAGCTAATTTAGATATTAATCTTTTAAATTTAAAAAATGAAAAGACTGTTAATAATGAACAGTCCGAAGGTGGGGTGTTTTTTAACGAACCGGCATTTAAGCACAGATACTACGATTCTTTATTTACAGGTGTAAATCAAGAAAAGGGAAATTATAATATTGGTTTAGGTTATGCAGGCTATTCAATTTCTAAAGTTTTTTACGCTGATAGTTTAAATTACTTTCATATACCTTTCAATATATACCCTTACCAAAAATTAAATGTAAATGATTCATCTTTAGTAATATCGGGGTCTATACCGAGTGATACACCATATTATTCAGATAAAATATTCAAAACTTTAAATGACTATTTATCTAGTTCTCCCTTTGGTAACGTTTCAGATACACAGACCGGTGCGTATCTTTGCACTTGGTTATCCGGAGGTGACGACCCAAATCAACCAGGATTGTGGGTAGATAGATATTATGACCCAGCACAAATTTCTTACTATGAAGCTTTAACAGAAAGCTCTACTGCTTTGTTTCCTGACACTAATTTCGATCAAGTTAGTTCTAACGTAGGCTTTGATGACGTTAATTATGATTTATTTGACAAAATTAGCGACTTAACTTTTGAAGAAGGGGCTCTTTATGCTTACCATCATATTGGTAATGATAATTGTCAATCATTTGTTAATGGTTTATCGTCAAAATTAATTTTTGATAACTTTGAAAGATATTTTAACAAATTTTATATAAAGCAGGATTTTGATAAAGAAATTTTATTTGATGGAAATTATTTTGCTAAAGCTTTAGAAGGGAGTTTAGATGATTTATCAACCTACGATAATTTTTCAGTTACGTTTGATATGTATAATGAAGACTGGACCAAACCTTTTGGTTCACAAATAGTAGGTAATTATACAAATAGAGGATATGGTATATACAACTATAGGAGAATAACTCCTCATTCATTAACTTTTTATCTTAAAGATATATTCATTTACAATACTTTTGGAACACTACTAAGAACTATTAATCATGATGCGACAATTATTAACATACAAAAATTACAACCTAACGGTGACTTTTTAGTTTTTGATTCTGCTGCATTTGTAACGAAGTATAACTATATAGGTACTAAATTAGAAAAAAGAAATTTAGATTTTATAGAAAATAATCAAAATGTATCTTTTTATTCGTTTGGAAAATATGTTTTCATATTGAACGGTTCTGATTGGTATAGATTAGATTCTACAAGTTTGGAAAGCGAATCAGGTGATGATTTAACATATGACGTAAAAAGATTAGGGGATGAATATAGTTCAATCGCAGTAAAAGACAATACTGTTTGTTTACTATCTGGTTTTAACCCTAAGTTTATAGGTAATGATGTTTATTTTTATACCGAAAAAGTACTAAAATATTTTAACATTACCAATGATAGTTTAAGAGATAAGATTGAAGTAGAAATATTAAACGATTATACTTTTGATAATAACGGTGTATTTTATACGATTTTTGATCAGAATAAATTTGCTGTTATAGACCAATACGATACTAATATTACTGATACATTTCCTGAACTATCTGCTAATAAGGGAGCAAGATTTGTTTCATTAAGCACAGTAACTGGAAATGAACAATCATTTGGTAAAGGTATAGATCTTATAAGCGAATTTTATAACGGTGAATTGGTAGATAATTTTCTAACTGTTTTTAGTTTAAGTTCTAATGGATCAACTAACCCAGAAACATCGATAAATCTTCCTTTTTATACAAGATGCAAAACAGACTTTTCTGAAATAAGTAGCGTTACTGATGGTAATTTCACCACAACAAATCAAGCTTACGATTTGTTGAGAAATATTAATAACTATAACTACGTGCTAAACAATTTTGATGACGGTAAAAATTTAAATGTAATATTGAGGTTACCTTTAATTTATGACGTACAAACATACGAAGAAGCAACTTTAACTTACCCGTTATCAAATATAAGCCCAGGTTATCACAATTTTACAACATCTTTAGATACAACAAAAGGGTTGTTTAATTTATTTGTTGATGGTAAGTTAGTAGACACTTACGGATTTCAAAATACAAAATATAGTTACGGTACTATTTTTGACAACACTTTTTATATTGGGACAGAACCCAGTTATGGTAATAATAAACTTAATGAAAATTTGGAAGACGTAAATTATTATAATTATGGTAACTTTACAATAAAAGATTTTTACATTTATAATATACCGCTATATATTTACGACGTTGCTAATATTATAAGATCAAAAAATAAAATTCAAAATCTTTCTTTTGAGTTGCCTACAGGAAAAAGAAACTATGTAGAACAAATTGAAAGAACGTTTAAATTTAGATTACCAGGAAGGAAAAGCAATTTATTTAACGTGAAAATTTTAGATACAGGTATTACAGAAGAAAGCTTACAACTCGATATATCAAATAATATTATTGAATCAATTAAGGAAGTGATTCCTGCTAATACTAAGTTAAATAAAGTTAATTGGGAAATAGAATGATAAACATTTCTACAGAATTTACTAATTATGGGTACACATTTAACAGAACTTTAAGCTCTGTCATTCAATTACCTTTTGAAGAAAATGAAATATTATTAGGTGTTAACGAATTAGTAAACGGCTATAATTTTAATTCTAGCGTAGATAAACTTCAATCTAATTTAATGTACCTTTATTCGGTATCTAAATTAGCTAATCCAGATTTACCGCAATTATATGAAGGGTTTATAGGCACTGCATGTATAGAATGCCCTAAAATGGAAGTATCTATAAAAAACTTTACACCTTATACTAAAGCAGTTGAAGCAAATGATAATGAAAATTTGGATGAAATGCCGTATTTTTATTTGTCTGATCATGAAAATAATTCCTATATAATTGCTTATGACTATAACGGGGTTAACCCTATTACAAATGATCTTAGAGGGGATTTAATTACAATTGATTTAACTTTAGGACAATATTCAGGAGATCTTTTAGCTACTTATGGTACACAACAAGCCTTAAGTGCATATTTTCAAGCAAATTCTTTTAGATATAATTCATTATATGGAGGTACAAATAGTTGGCCAGTATTAGAGTTGTCATCATTCTCAGAAGGTGGTATATTTTTTGGTGGTCAAAATTTTTCAATTTATGGGAGTCTTTTCAATAATACACCCGCTACATTAAAACTCCAACAAGGGTTGCCTAGTTTCGGGTTTAAAAGATTTGAAAATATTAATACCGAATCTTTAGTTACTACAACGGTAAACAAAGAATTTAATTATCTTACGTCTCTTTCTATAGGACCCGGTACGTTATCTGGTTATGAAAGTCTTTTTTGCGTTAGCCTTTCAACTATTTCCGCTTTAAGTGCTAAAACAAATTCTTCGCTTTCTGAAGATTATACTTTTGTAAACGTAAGTTCAAGTGTAGGGGTTAATAACGAATTAGGATTTTTAGGGATAAATGGTTCTGCATATAATAATGGTTCATTATATGTTTCAGATGAAGGTAATAATGGTGTTTATAGGATAAACGTTAATGGATTTGTTAATGAAGACAACATAAGAAGTTACCCTGATCCTAAATTCTATGAAACCGAAATTATAGGAGGGTTTGGTGGTATAAGAGATAATTATTCTTTCAATAGACCTAAAGTTTTACAATATTATAAAGACGAACTTTACGTGCTTGATCAAGGAAATCTTTGTATAAAAATATATGATAAAGATCTAGGTTTCGTGCGAAATATTAGAAAGTCTGCATTTTATAAAAACAACCCACCAGCGGCTATAAAGTTATATAACGACAAATTTTATTGGTTAACCACTAGTGGTATAATGTATACTTTAGATTCTGATTTGAATCCAATAACTTCTAAACAATTATATAACTTTCAAAACTCAGAAGAGTTTGTAGATTTTATAGTTGATGAATCTATTGATTCAATTTTCGTTGCTACCAAATTAAACTTATACAAATACTTTTTTTCTAACTTAGAATACATAGGTCGTTTTAATTTAAAGAATAATAAAATAGAAAATGTTTATATTAACTTTATAACGCAAATTAATACTAACGACGAATCTCAATTATATGTTTATGTTAGAAATAATAATGCAGGTGGTTTCTTAATTTTTAATGAAGATAAAAATTATCTTAATTTACTTTCTAATTATAATTTTGATGTATATGGTATAGAAGATATTAAAGTCGATAAAAATGAAAATGTATCAAATTTTAGTTACAATAAAAGCATTATTAAACTTTTAGGTAATAATTTACAATTCAAAAACTTTATTTCTAACGTAGTTACTGTTTCGCTTTTAAGGGACGGTGGTATTAGTTTTGATGGTGTAAGATATTTTGATGACGAAGATTTATCTATTTTAGATTTTGAACCCTCATTAAACAATTTTATCGGTACAAATGAAATATTTTCAAGAACTGTTGTTAATAGAGTTCTAAAAGAAATATACGATTATCAAATTGAGTTAGTTAATTTGTTTAAAAACAAAGTTACACCTCCTCCGTCGCAGGTGAACATTTTATCACCTACTTTGGACGGATTAATGTTGGAAGATTTTCCAGGTAACGCTAACGGTTATTATAGACTTGAAAATGGTGATGATAATAGAGACGCTGTATTGTTAGAAAATGAAGTTTTAAAACAGCAACCTGTAGAATTACCTGAACCACCACAACCAGAACCCGAACCTGAACCTGAACCAGAAGAAACTGAATGTGAATGTTATGTTACTATAGATAGTACAGACTGTATGTTTAATGATCTACCAGATACTTGCAACCCACCATATAGTCTAATAGATTTAGATAATTTCAATAAAGAAGAAACGGTTCAAAAAGAATTTGTTTTCCCAGAAGATTTCCCTACTGGTGAACTTTTAGGTTCAAGATATATTATTGCAGGTGATTCTAGTGTAGAAGATTACACTGTAACCATTGACGGTTATATAAAAAGATATTCCTCTGGTTGGATTCATATACCAATGAATACTTCCACCGACAGTTATTATATTAATATAAATGGTGAAAGAATAAAGAAAAACGGTGAACAATTTTATTTTGCAGATATAGCAGATTTAACAGATATGGATCGAGCTATTACTTATTTTGAGCAACAAGAACAAATAGCTATAGATAAGCTTAAAGATGAAATGAAGGACGCTGGTATACCTTTAGCAGTGGACCCAACCACTATAAATTCAGCTACAGGTAATACAAGAGAAATAATTTATAAGTTAGATGAAAGTAAAAAGTTGGGTGTATTATCTTATGTTTCAAAAAATTTAGATGTTATAAATTATTTCGGTGATGTCATAGATGTAGGTTACAAATCGTTTAAAACAATAAACGTTAACAATGGGTTAGTTTATAATAATACGGTATTTGGAATGTACTTAG
>TARA_R100001163_G_scaffold16076_1_pt1 | contig 23068 bp, 27 predicted proteins | sample TARA_R100001163 | Tara Oceans TARA_R100001163 (sample SAMEA2621285) | marine metagenome | biome: marine biome (ENVO:00000447); feature: deep chlorophyll maximum layer (ENVO:xxxxxxxx); material: "saline water (ENVO:00002010), including plankton (ENVO:xxxxxxxx)" | depth 120 m
ATAGATCAACTTACAGACGCAGAAGTACAAGAAAGAATATCTGATTTGATGAGTAAGATGAACGTAATAGAAGTTGATTCAGAAGAGGTTAAAGACTAACTATTCTGAGTCATTCACACCCTTTTTGATGTAGTCCAAAAACCATGGATTATCTCTAAATACACCCATCAAATAATTAGTAAGTTGATTTACAGTCAACTCTTCAGCATTATCCTCTTTCAAAGGTCCTTCAGCTTGGTTAAGACCGGATCCGTAAACGCATGCATGCAACACTTCATGCAACAAAGTATTACTTCGTTCCTGGCCACACAAGTCATGCTGTATCTGAATAAGCCCTTCTCTAGCTTTATAATGTCCGTAACAATCTGTAAGATTATCTGTTTTAAAATCTGGTGCAATCCATTCAATTTTGAGATCTCTATAACCTACCTTGACCGATTCCGGGAACCCTTTAGGGGTATCGACTTTCTTTGGTTTCGTTTTCGTAACTTTCATATCGAATACTATAGTGTATATTTTGACTACTTTCTAGAATATTTTTTGGTTTTTTAATTGTTATGCGTAAAATGTCACTATGTAGTTACTACAATTACTACAAAGTTACTACATTTTACACTATCTATATTATTGATATTATTATATTTTATACTTTTGTAGTAGGTGTAGTAGGTGTAGAAGGGTCTACTTAGTAAAAAAATATTTTTTATAACTACTCAAGATATCCCTTATACGTTGTTCGTTAACCGTTGTCCATTGTCCCTTGAACTTTGTCTCTTAACCTTCGATAAAAGTCACCGGATACCGATATACGCTCCATTTTTCGCTCGTTTTCAGCCTCTAATTTTCGAACGGTGCTCTTTACCGACTCTTTAGCGCCCATATCACGCTCTGTAGTAGCCTCGATCCACCGTATATCGCCCGCTGTTAATGGTTTATAGGTCATTTGCACCAATCCTCCTTGTTATACATATCATATTTCACACCGTAGCCCTTTCTAATAAGCACATCGGACATATTTTCGCCATCAACGTACACATATCCAAGCATACGACCGTAGTGTCCACGAACTTTTGACACATGGACTGCCACTTCTTTTGCATCATCAATGGTATCGTTTAAAAAATCTCTGGCTTCCAGGGCTTTGATACGCTCCAAGCTGCACTTAGCACCCCGAATCTCTGGTGTATCGACACCGAGTAGTCTTATAGGCTCTCTGTTGACATAGCAGGTGTCACCATCGTAACAATAAATGTCGGCTGTCGCTGTAGTTGTCAATAAAAGTAAGATTAATAATCTAATCATCAAGGCCATAGTAAAACCATATATCACTTACTTGATCGCGCAGTATCTGTATCTCAGATGAGCACCAGTTAACGTCAAGATATCGGTATTGATTGATCGACATAGATGTCAACAATACAAAAATACCGAATAGAAATAATGTTTTCATTTTTTCTTCCTCAGTTTTGCGTTGGTACTCTTATAATAACCATTTGAGCACTTATCGGAACAATATTTTTTCGATTTCTGCCAACGGGTTATAGTGAACTCGCTATCACACCTTATACATTTTCGTGTATCTATAATCATCTTTCTGTCTTTCTTCGCGCTGTCCCGTTCTGGGTTTTCATGCCAAGCATTGCCGCATTACTAAAGCCAAAACGGGAACAATTACTATCCTATATAATGCTATGTGGTTTCTCTGTCAAGTGCTTTTTGTAAAATAATTTTACAGTCATCTAATGTGATTGGGCCCTTGCGATTATTAAAAGACCAACAACAAAAAACTATATTGTCTTTGGTGTAGCCTTTCGTTGAATCAAACCTATCTACTGACATTTTGTTTGGGTCTGCTGAGTTTCTATTATGTACTCCGTTCTCTGATAAAGGTCTGCCTATTGTCATAGGTTCGCCCGTATAATAACAATTCCAATCGTGTTTTTCTTTGTGTTCCTTCCAAGATTTAAAAAACTCTTCTTTCGTTAAAACATCCTTAAATTCTTTTCGGTGAGGTTTACGTTTCCAAGTTTTTTTTAAATCATTGTATTTAACTGTAAGCCACCCGTGTTCGGTGTTCATGTATTGCACACGATTTAATTTTTCTTTTGCTTTGTCTTTATAGCCCACTAGCGTTTTTTGCCTTGGCCTCGGTACTTTTTAAAATTACGTCGCTTGTGTTTATTTTTAGGACGTGAACGTATGCTATTGCCAATGCTCGTGCGTTTCTTTGGTCCACGTGTGTGTTCGTAATGTGCTTTAGCTTTCCTCATTGTCTTGTCCCATCACACCGCCTAGACGTGCAAAGAATGCTTCACTCTCCAAGTTTCTTTCTTTAGCTTTCATTGTCCGTTGTTCGTTGAGCCTGTTCCAATGTCCTTTAAATATTCGTTTAATATCCTCGGGTAAATAATCACGATCTAAAAACAATTCAATCTTTCTCATTCTAGTATATAACGGTATCATATTACAGCTCCTGGATTACAATTATCAAACGATATTTTTCTTTAGCACCTATAATAGTATTAGGCACAAGATCAATCTTTTTTATATCAAACGACGTGTTCGGATTAGAACCAAACCCCATCGGCACAGCAAGAGACACGCGAGCGTTCGCGCCCTCTGGGCTTGCACAAAATTTTTCTAACCTCGCTACTAATTCTTTAGTTGTCCATTTAACCATTCATTTCTCCTAAATAATATTGTTCGCAACGTTTTAACCATTTGTATTTGTAGTCATCAAGTTTATCACCGTTCAATGTAAACATTTGCAATGTCATACCTCGTGACGCCATAAGTATAACACCCGCTTCCATCTTTGTTTTATATAATGCGTCATGAGCCATGATGTAAGCCGCAAGTTGTATAAAATAATCTTCAATCCATTCATCTTTTTTAGGTTTGTTAGTCTGTTTAAAATCAATAACTGCTGGCTGTTCGCGCCAAACTCCTGTACAATCGGCCGTGCCACCATAGAATGTGGGGTAGAAAAGGGGGATTTCGGTGCCCCAATATTCATCCATTGATGGCAAGGCATTCCTAACGATTAGTTGTGCCATTCGCTTGGCTATGATACCAATGTTTGTTTGGTCATCGTAGCCAAGCCCTTTTATATGACACTCGAGGAATTTATGCATAGCTGTACCTACAGACGCCGCCTGGCTTTTAATCGCCTCAGCCTCCGTTTCGCCAACTCGCTCTTTCCACCTAAGTAAACCTTCTTTATCTTTTTGGCTCTTGGTGGTGGAGATGATTGTTGTAACGGACGGGAGAAACTTTCCCTCGCCTTCATAATGACGTCGGCCATTAATTGTTTTACGTTTAACATCCCCGTAAGAATATCTTTCTGTTATTAACGACTTTGGTTCGTTACTTTCCTGAATGACCATTGAGCTTTAACTTTTTTACTTTTTCTTTTGCTAAATGTTCAATGAGTTTTGCCAATGAAAAGGACACGCCTAAATCATCTGACAGTTTTTCTTTTATTAAATTAAGTTCTTTGTATGCTGTTTTCGAAATAGAAACAGATGAGTATTTAGTGATGTCTGGCATCATTACCTTCTTTCTTTTTTGTTTTATACTGCGATTTCTCGACCGGTCTCTTGGACAAAAGATACCTTAAGACTATTGATCGTTTTTTGAAGCTCTTCAACCTGTAGTTTCAACAGCTTGTTTTCTTCATGTAAACGAGTTGTCTCAAAATCGTTGCCCATTATGTGGGGCACCCAATTATCATCCATATAGATTCCTCCATATTTTATTATAATCTACCACAAGATATAGTAATATACTATTGACTGTCAACAAAATATTGTTATTATGTAAAAAAAAATAAACAGAAAGAAAGACTTACCATGCCCCATATAATTACTAAATATGATATTTTTTGCGCAAAACATCATTATAAAAGAGTTATGCGCCCATATATTTTTGATAAATTAAAACCCTGTCAAAAAAAATCAGTGATTAATTTAAAAAATAAATGGGAAAACTACAACGAATGGGAGAAAGAGAACGGTGAACGTGAGTAGAACAGAATTAGATAACCGTCGTCCAGCGTACGCTTTCCAAATAACTGACAGTGGAGGAACGCCTTACAGGCTCGCTGTTTCTTTTCAAGACGAGAAAGTTAAAGAGATATGGATAAGCGGTGGTGGTAAAGTTGGAACAGAGAAGTTTGATATATTAACTGAGTTTGGAAGATTGGTTTCTGTTGCATTACAACACGGTGTGCCTTTCGAAGAACTACAGTCTTGCGCTACATACCACAGTGACGGTAGACCGTCGACCATTGTTGGTGAGGTGTTTAACGCTATCGAGTTTAAGAATTAAGAATCTTCTGGATCAAAATCAAACTGTATATCTAAATCCAAATCAGCATCAGATTCAAATATTATTTCACTATCTTCCATTGCTTTAGCAACCGGTAAAGGAACATAAATTAGTTTACCATTCTTATACTGTTTAAATTTTTGATGACAAAGTTTACAAAAGAAAGTGTCATCTACTACTTTCTTCATAGTTGTTAGATTGCCACACCCTGGACACAGGCATACATTAATAACATTTTTATCAGTCATTTTGCCTCTCCCCAGTTCTTTACAATAGCATAGTCGACTTTGCTTGGTACATGTAGATCAACACACGTTTCCATTTTATTTTTTATATTAAGTGCCTCGCTTTTGTTTTCAACAGATATGTTTAGTTCGTCATGCACTTGTATATGAGGTATGATACCATCCTGTTCGTATAAGTCCACCATTGCTTTCTTTGTTTGATCGGCTGCAGACCCTTGAATTAACTTGTTCATTGCCTTGTACGTACCTGCGCGCTTGTAGTTTCCATGACCTAAAGCACCGATTGCTTCTTCTTTTGTTTTGTAAAAACCTTTCTTGCCAAACTCTCTTGGTTCGTAAAAAGGGAAACGACAATGTCTACCAAGTAAAGTTTTAATCTCTCCCCTGGCTGACGCTTTGTCCATAACATTGTATGTTAATTGTTTTACAAAAGGAACTTTACTTTGATATGTATTTATTATTTCTTCGGCCTCTACACTCTCAATACCAAGTTCATTCATCAATTTGTTTTTGCCCATACCATAGAACAGCCCCAGATTTATTGTCTTGGCCTGTCCGCGAGGAATCTGTGCAATATCTGCAACCATCTGATGAAAGTCAGCATCGCCTTCACGGTAACCACTTATAATTGAATGCACATCCAAGTTGTCACAAAAAGCATAATGAACAACTAATCTTGGTTCTTGTTGTGAATAATCAAACATACCCCATTGTTTACCTTCTTCAGGTATAAACAAACTACGAATTAACTTTTTAATATCTTCGTTACGTGCAGGAATCTGTTGCAAGTTTGGATTACTATAACTAAACCTACCTGTTACTGTACCACCATCGTCACTTCTCATCTGATGTATCTCAGAGTGTATGCGTCCTTTGTGTTGGTGTCTTAAAATAGTTTCTATAAATGTTGTGTTAGCTTTATTCATTTCTCTTGCTTCCACAATCTTTTGAGCTATCTCATGTTCATTACTAGATAAAAAATTCTTTGTAAAACTTGGTGCACCACTCTTAGGTGTTCTTGGGTAAGGTATTTTTAAATAATCAAAAGCTTTTGCAATAGAAGCTGCGGCCCATATTTCTATGTCCATGCCACACATTTTTTTTATTTGTTGCATCAATTCTTTTTCTTTTTTTGACAATAACTTTTTAGCAACTTCTGCTTGCTCCAAATCTACGCGTACACCATTTGCTCTCATGTCAATCAAACAAGGCTGTAATCTTGTTTCTAAATCATAAATATCATGCAGTTCTTGTGCTTCTATTTCTTTTTTATTAAATATATATAAATCGTACGTTAGCCGTGCATCGTATTCCGCGTACTCGCCTACATGCATTGATGGCAACTTGTACATTTCTTTTTTTGGATCAACACCAAATTCTTTTGCAGCTTTGATTAATAAATCTTCGTTCTTTGTTTCACCTAATTTTTCTTTTGCCAAACTATTTAACGTAAATGAATATCTGTTTTCATCTATCAATGCACTTGATATCATCGTGTCATGTATTTTACCGTTGACCGTTATCCCTAGACTTCTTAACCATCCTAAATCGTACGACGCATTATGAAAAATTTTATCACAATCAAGTTTTGCTACGCCCTTAAACCAGTCTAACACCTTCTTTTTATTAAGGTTTCCGCCTCCATGAGCTATTGGATAATATCCTTGCCAATCAGCAGTTGCTACAGCTATACCGGTTACATAACCATCGCCCGTTGCCCAACCAGAACCGTGAGTTGTTAAATTTCTATCGCACGTTTCTAAGTCAATCGCAATTAATTTTTCATTAGACAAGTCAGGATAATAATCTTTCGGTGTCCATTCAGTTGGTGCGTTGTATACAAACTTATTCATATTCTTCTTTTAATTTGTTAATGTACCATATTGCTTTGTCCAAGTCTTCTATGACTTTCCCTTTATGTTGATGTCTCCATAAATATTTTATAGCGTTACCTTGTAAATAAAATTTAAAACTATCTCCAAGTGCAGACTTAATTGCATCAATACACTCTATGTCTCCTTGTTTATAGTGTGGTGGATGATTTACATTATCTGTCATAACGCAAACCTAAAGTGCATATTCGTTTGTGGTAATAGTACATGTAGTTCATCCTTTGCTCTTGTGGCGCCAACATAAAATACTCTTTGTTCATCGTCTGAGTCTTTCTGATACGCGTTGTATGTTTTTAAATTCATATCTGTCGCAAGTAATACATTATCAGATTCGCCACCTTTTGCACCATGAATTGTAGATATTTTTATGCGAGGTTTCTTAGTTATATCTTCTTCTCCAAGACCAAGACGTAATAGATATGCTCTGTCTTTAAGATTAATTTTGTCCAATGCTTGATGCCATTCACCCACACTAAAAGGACCTAATAAAACTTTCAAAGTGTCCATGTCGTATAAATGACTGTCGTTCATTATATCTATTTTATCATTAGTTCCTTCTGCAACTTTCTTATAATAAAATATTTTCTTAATTGTTTTTTTGTCTACCGGATTACCTTCAACTAATTCATTCCAACCTATAACTGCTTCAAACATTCTTTGAGGTATTGGACGAACGTTGTTTTTAAATTCTTGTTTTTCATACCATAGACCTTGATTACGACAAGCCTCTTCTAGTTTGTTTAAAATAAATTTATCTCTTCCTAGTATCAACCAGTTGCCAACAGAAAGATCAACACTTTCAATGGTTTGGTGATACTTTAGTAAACCCTCTTCTTCTCTTGGTTCCCAATCTTTTTCAATTCTGTTCTTTGTTATTTTAATTATACCATCAGCAAATTCCTGTATTTGTTTTTTAACTCTATAAGATTGAGGAAGTGTTATTTCTGTAGCAGGGTACTCTATAAATCTTTCAACGTCTGCGCCCAACCATCTGTAGATCGCTTGGTCATCATCACCTGCAAGATAAAGTTTCCCTGCTGTTGATGCAAAATGTTCTACCATAGACCATTGCAAAGGAGTTAAGTCCTGAGCTTCATCTATAAAAACCACATCAAGTTGAGGTAATAAGTTTTCATTAACTGCTTCGTAGCACATATCAGAATAATCAATGTAACCGTTGACCTCTTTGTATTGATCGTATGCTTGAGAAAAATATTCTAAGAACTTCCATTCCACAACAGATGAGTCAACATACTTTTTGTAATGCTCTTGTAGTGATATGCCTCTTGCTCTAGCTAAATTATGATGAGTTAAATATATATTGTCAGATAACCCTGTTTCTTTATCTACAGAAAGTTTTGCTTTTAATCCTATTTTATCACCAAAAGATTTATACTGAGCTTTGCCCATAACCGCTCTACCTTCTAAATCTATACAATGATAGCCACAAGAATGTAACGTAGAAAACCATTTAAAACTTTTTGCTTCAAGATCAAACTTTTCCATAGCTCTATCTCTTGCTTCGTGTGCTGCTTTTCTAGTAAAAGAAAAGTAACCTATCTTATCAATGTCATTCTTTTCCATCTCTTCTTTTACATAATCCAAAAGAGTTGTAGTTTTTCCTGTTCCCGGAGGACCTAATAGTTTAATAACCTCAGCCATTATGCTTCATACTCTTTCTTGTCTTTCATATCAGGGATAACAGTTTCAATATCTTCCATTTCATCTACAAATTCAGGTATGGACCATACCTTTATAATTTTGTCTTTGTCTCCAGACGAGTTCATTCGTAAACTTATCTTCTCTCCTTTTAATTTATCTTTTAAAACAAAAGTAATTTTTGTTCTGTTGAATGCATTAAACTTTTTCTTTTGTAAAAAATCTTCCAAATCTTTTAATAAAAAATGATGTTTACGATTAGTATTGGCCTCTCTATTTAACCATGGTTTACCTAAACTAATTTCTTCTTTAGTTTCTGCTGCACCTTTGTTTGTGCACCATTCTTTTAGATAATCTATAAATATCTCTGTATTACTTGTACCTGTTATACCAGGACTATCGGTTGATTCACCAAGTAATGCGTTGATTTTTTCTGCCCAACGTGGGGCCGGTATAGTTCCTGGCATAATCTTTAACTGTTCAATACATGCTTTTTGAAAACGTGTTTGTAATTGAAGATCATCCGTTGTAAGCTCTAAGGTTGTGCCTCCATCTAAAGTCATGAACCATATAGGAGGTTCAACTCCAAATCGTTCTAAACCGGCAGGAGTAATCTCAAGATCAACTTTACCTTTGCCATACTTGCGTTTGTAGCATTCTTTCTTATTACAATTAGATGCTAAAGGTTCTTTACTACAGCCATAGTCATATTCTTTTTTAGTTATAGAATTAACTATAATATCAATTTCTTTTTCATCTAATGGCGGATCACATATATCCTCGTTGACCGTTAACAATTTTAATTTAATTTTTTTCTCACCAGACTTTTGATAATAAACAGCTATGTTTGTCATTGTCTCATTACGACCACCCTCTGGTATGCCATTGGAATACAGTGTATTTAAACATGGCGGGCCTCCAACAAAGAAATCCTCTAGTTTTAAATATTCTTTTTCTGCTCCATCTTGTGCGTAAATATCATACAGTGTATAGAACTGTTCTATACTACAAGGATTACCATCGTCATCTAAAGCGTATCTCTGACTATCTTCACAATTAAAGTATGGAAGGTTTAGATAGTTCCCTGTTTGTCCTCTATCCAATAACAACTTAGTTTGTTTTGGAAATATCTCCGATCCCGCACAACCCAAAAAAGAAGCAAACTCCTTTAACTTGGACTGCACGAGACCAGCTTTCACAGGGACAGTGAAAAACATAAAGACATGAGCTCCACCACTCTTTGATCTAAACACAATCAAAGGTAGCCCATGCTTTCTAATCTTTTTAATTAAATCAATATGACTAAAACCATTGTAAATATCAATGTCAATACATCCCCACCTACAAGAATTGTTTTCATCAATTGGTATAATTCCTAAACTTGTTTTGCCACTTAAATGATCTTCCCACAAATGTTCGGGTAGACCCTCTGGCTCTCTAATAATTTGATTCTTCCCTTGCAGTTTACCTGCATCATTTTTATCTTCGGGTATAAATTTACCATAAGCAATATTCAACCCACTAAATATCTCTATAAACTTGTCTTTCATCGTGTCCCTTTATATAAAAAGGGCGGCTTGCGCCGCCCTTAATCTTAGTATGAATTAGAAGCCGCTGCTTGCGCTTCTTCCTCATGTGACACCTTAACAGTATCTTTACCCACTGCTTGTGAGAAAGATTTAGCTGCTTCGTAAATGCCTTTATCACTAACGGGACCAATCTTTTGAATGTCCCACCCAAACCAAGTCCCTTTTGAATTGGACTGTGGTACAGTTCTCAGCTTGTAAGTATGACTGTAAGACGGCGGTGTAAAAGGTCCGTTCTTACCTTGCATCTTCAAACCAAGCATCATGGAGTTCCACTTACGTGAAACTTTTCTTTGTGTAGCTTTCATAGTAATAAGCGCTTGCTCGTAACCATTTTCACTAACTACTAAAACATAATGATTTGCAGTTTCGTCGATGACGTTACCGTTAGCCATTCTGTTTTGATAGTTAGAATCACGAGGTGCTTGACTGATATCAAAATCAGCCCCATGTATTGCTACGGGTGCACCGCTGCCTTTACCGCGCTCGCCCCACTCTATAAACTCACGTTTATAGTGGCAAGGTATAATGTCTATACCTTGTTCTCCATCGTACAAGTTGCCAGACACAGTGTTGTAAATCATGCCCGGCTCTGAACCTTCGACATAATTATTACTTGTCTTGTTGCATTGAGGAGAGAGTTGACTTAACACTTTCAAAAATGGAAGTGCTAAATCGTCCGTGGAACTTACGTTCTCAAGACCGCTCTGTGTTTCTGCGTCAGCCATGAACATATTTGTGTCTACTGACGCTATTTCGTTTTTCGTTGTTTTTGCTACTTTATTCATTGTTATTTTTTCCTTGTAACTTTTGCTTGCCTACCAACAAACGTTTTAAAAATATCCTCGGGTGGTAGCTCTGCACCTTTTTCGTGCAGTTCCCGAAGAGTTGCTTTCAGAGTCATTGGTTCAACTTTTAAATCTTGTTGAACCTCGTACCCATTGGCGGTGGCTAACTTGGAAAACTCCAATGCCTTCCCGTCTTCGTTACGACCAAACCTAGCTGATATTTCATTCTTGATAATATCTCCTAAGTTATTGTCACGAAGCCATTGATATGCCGTTGCCCGTTCATCGGGATCTTTTGGCACACTAATTCCGTAAAAATTCTTTATTTCTATTGCACTACCATCATTTAATTTAAGTTGTGTCAAGTTCTTTTCTTGCATTAATGCAGGTATTTTTTCATTCCTGACACTTAACATTTCTTCTTTAATGTGTTTCAATTGATTCTCGAGGGTGGATGCTTCGTTCTCAAGATCGACCAATCTTTGACAACAATCCGCGATGCTCAGGAGACCAGAGTCATTCACTCTCTCCAATTGATCCTTTTCAAAGTCTATTGTATCACCGTTATAATCAATTTCATTCATCACTTTCTTTCTCCTTGTTATAAAGGTCTATCGATAATGAATAATACTTTCTATCTCTGCGATCCCATTTTAATAGTTTTACTCTACCAAAATTAAGATCACTTGCTACTAGACAGGATATAGCAATTAATCCTGGATCTCCAGCAGCTATCAAGTAGTCACCATCGTTAAAACCTTTTAGTTTCTTTCTTAACGAGTTTATGGCCGCACCCGAACTTTTCATTAACTGAGCAAATTCAGAAAATAAAAATTTTACTTCACCGTATGGTGACGCTTCTAACACGTCGTATTTAGGAACGCCATCGGCAGTTCCTCTCGGTTCTTGTATACAGTATACAGTCATACTAACTTTCTTGACAAATTATATAGCATGTATTATATAATAAATCAAGAAAGAAAACTATTATATTTTATAAAGAAAGAATTAAGAGCAGAAATGGCAGAAACCATGGACTACCGCTTTAAAACAAAACCATATCAACATCAAATTGATGCGTTAAAAGTTAGTTATAAAAAGAAAAATTTTGCATTGTTTTGTGAAATGGGAACAGGCAAATCAAAAATATTATTAGATAATATTGCTATGTTGTATGACGAAGGTAAGATTGAAGCAGCTATTATTGTTGCACCAAAAGGTGTTTATAAAAACTGGATAGAACAAGAAATACCTACACACTTACCAGAACACATTGATTGTAGGACGTTTCAGTGGTCTGCTCCAAGCTCTAGATCTAAACAAGATCAAGAACTATTAGATCAACTATATGTACAAACAAGAGACCCCTCTTTGACTTTGTTTGTTATGAACATAGAAGCCTTCTCATCTAAACCTGGAATGGAAGCAGCTCAAAGTTTTTTAATGTGTTACAAGTCAATGATGGCAATTGATGAAAGCACTACAATAAAGACACCATCGGCCAAACGCACCAAAAATATAGTGTCCGTTAGCCGTTATGCGTATTACAAACGTATCATGACAGGCAGTCCTGTCACCAAAAGTCCTTTAGATTTATACTCACAATGTGAGTTTTTAAATGAAGAATTGTTAGGGCATAGTTCTTACTATACATTTAGAGCACGCTATGCCAACATGCAGACAATTAACGTTGGCGGTCGTTCGGTGAATATTGTTAGACCCAATAATAGTTATCGTAACCTTGGAGAACTGTCAGATATTGTTAGTAAATTTTCTTATCGAATATTAAAAGAAGACTGTCTTGATTTACCGGACAAAGTATTTGAAAAAAGAATAATTGAAATGACACCAGAGCAACAACGTGCGTACACAACTATGAGACAGATGGCGCTGGCAGAACTTGATGGCAAACTTTGTTCAACTGTAAATGTATTGACACAACTTTTACGTCTTCATCAAATCACTTGTGGTCATTTGAAAACGGATGATGGGTCAGTTACACATTTAAAAAATAATCGATTAACAGAATTGATGTCGTTGTTGGAAGAAACCGAAGGCAAGGTTATAATATGGGCAACTTACGTTTCTGACATAGAAAATATAGTTGTTGAGTTAAAAAAAGCTTACGGAGAAGCCTCTACAGTGGCATATTACGGTGCAGTGGACCCTAGGGTCCGCCAGAAGCAAATCACGCTATTTCAAGAGAAAAACGGCCCTACACGCTATTTTGTTGGAAATCCACAAACTGGAGGGTATGGAATCACACTTACAGCGGCTAACACTGTAGTATACTACTCAAACAGTTATGACTTGGAAAAAAGATTACAATCAGAGGATCGAGCACACAGAATTGGTCAAACAAACAAAGTTACATACGTTGATCTGATATGTGAAAAGACTGTCGATGAAAAAATTGTAAAAGCATTACGCAACAAAGTTAATATTGCAAACGAAATATTAGGTGAAGATCTTAAGGATTGGATTTAAATTATTTCAGATATGATAAATATTATTCCAAGTAACATTGATATGGCTGCAAATGATGCTGCTGCTCCCATAAACCAAGTCATCATCTGTCTTAGTTCAAATGTATGTTTATTTATACGTTCTTGTTGTGCCTGCATATTATCAAGCTTCTCTTCAAATACTTGATAACGCAGTTGACATTCTGCTAAGTGTGTTTCTAAAGCTGCTTTTGTTTCGTCGCTCATTTAAAACCTTTCTGCAAAAACGAGACCATTGTATTGAGAATATATTTCTTTTAATCTGTCTCTATTTATAAAATCACTAAATTTAAGTCCTCTTGCTTTTAAAACATCTCTAAATCTTTTGTCATTTAATAAAGAATTAAAATTATCTGCTCTAAATTTACCACTAAAAATTATAGCTAAATCTTTTTTAGATATTCTTCGACCAATTTGTCTTAAAATATATTTTTTTTCGTATCCAAGTTTTTCAGCATCTTTAAATATTTTTCTAATTTCAGCAAAATTTCTATATTTATTTTCTAACAATCTTTCATATTCTCTATAAATAGTTTCAGGATTAACATTAGCTTTTGCAAAAGAACTTGTTAATAATCTTTTAGCTTCTATTTGATCATTTAAAAAACTATTAACATTATACCCTAAAGATTTACCGACATTTGTTTCGTTAATTCTTATACCTGCAATTAAAGCTAAGGCTTCGTCTGAAGCGTTAAAATCTTTATAGGCTCCTTTTTCTCCTACAACACCTCTAGCCATATTAGTAACTTGCGTAAATGCTCCCGGAGTTAGTCCGTTTAAAATGTGAAACACACCTTTTACTACGGCATCTGAAGCAGTATCTTCTGAACTAAATATTTTTCTACCAGAAGATGTTACACCACCTCTAATAACTAAATCATTTATCTTCTCTGTTATTATTGATTCACTTAAAAATGGAGATAACAAACTTGTAAAAGCACCCGGACCATCAGCATCTCCAAAAAATGCCTTAAACATTATGTCATCTAATTCTTTTTCTTCTAAACGACCTTTATTAATTTGACCCATAGCTGCGTAATATGGAGCGCTTAAAACATCATACGGACTTTGATAAGCAAAGTTTATAAATTTATAAACAGTTTGATCTCCTTCTGTTCTTTTAGATACAGGCACTAGCGGACCTGTTTTGTTCCAAGGTGCAACAAAAGATTCTCTCATTGCATTTAATTGTTCTTCACTAACTCCCACCAAATTCATAGCTGTTTCTTGTGCAACTTTTCCAGCAGCCAGTGCTGAACTAAAACCTATTAATTTTTTAGCTCCCGACTGACGAACAAAAGGATCACTTGATTGCATTTCTCTTAAACCAAATTTAATTAAGTTAAAACTTGTGCGATACATCTCTGCTGGAAATGAAATAAAGTTACCAAGGGGCAATCGTCTTAAATTTTGAACTAAAGTTGGTACGTAAGAATAGTTAGGATATGTGTTTTTAATTGTTTCAGCGGCAATCTCTCCTATTATTTCTTCTCTTGTTTTTATTGATTTGCCATCTGGCATATACTCATTAAATTGTCTTCCAAAAACTTCTCTGTAATATTTTTTAGCATCATCAACATGTCTCGCTACTCCCTTTTCATCTAATCCACCTTTAATAATGTTTAATAATTTTGATCTTTCAAATTCATAACCAAATATTTTCCAAACATCGTCACCTCCTTGGTATATTTTTGTAGCGTTACTTAGTATAGAGTTATCTTGAAGACGTTTAAGAATAGCTTCGGTAGTTCCTAATTTTCCAGTTGATTCTGTGCTTTTAACAATGTCATCAATTAATGACGTTACTTCTCTAGTAATAATATTAGAATTTGTTATTCCTCTTCTCCTGTACTCTTCTCCCTTAGCAACCAATCTTTCTACGTCAAACGCTCCTTTAGGACCTATTACGTCTTCAAATACTAACTTCATAGAATCACGAAGACTAGCTCCTCTTCCAAAATGACCGTTGGCCAATGCAAACATAGCCGCCGACTCTACGTTTCTTATCTGTGTTGTTGGACTAAGAACAGTTTTAGATAATTGAGAAATACCTTTTGTAGCTAAAAAAGATTTATAGATAGAACTTTGTAAAAGTATGTCGGTAGCTAAAGTTTGACCCTTTAATGCTTGAGCTATTTCAGGCGTTGTATATTTACCTATGATATTTTTGCCCAGTATTTTACTTATAACAGTTTTTCCATCTATTTCGGAAGTTATTTTTTCAAGTTGATACGAACGTATTCCAGTGTTTCTTCTAAAAGCTACTTTAGCTGCTGCGTCACTACTAGCTTCAATTAAAACTCCTTTTTCTCCCAACACTTTTGCTAATTCATCAAACGTTCCTTTTTTTCCTTGAATAGTACCAAATTCTGCAACTGTATCTAAAATTTGAGCTCTTTTATCTACCGATTCTCCAAAGATTTTTCTAATGGCATCAGGCAATTCTTCTCTTTTACTTAAAAAACCTTTTACACTTCCTATTTCTCTATCAATGTAATCTGCCGATTTTTTAATTAAATTTTCTGTAGATTTACTTTCAGCAACACCATAATCAATTAACTCGTCAACATGAGCTTCTGCCGTTTCTCTAAGTAAAGCAGGATTGTCTTTAAATTCTTTTGATAAAATATTTCCACTTTCATCTGTTTTTCCTAACATTTTAGAAAACAAACTTACCGCAGCTTCTTTATCTTTAGGGTCAACACGATAACGAGAACTTCTAACAATTTCGTATGTTCTGTTTAGATATTTATTTATATCTCCTCTAAATAAAGAATCTAATTCGTCAGCGTCTATTCCTAAATCTTTTATATCATTTTTTAAAATATTAAAAAATTTCTTTAAACTTTTAGCAGCATCTTTTATTTCTTTATTAGGCAATGCACTTAAAGCACTTTTGTTTTTACCTATTTTTTTACCAGTAATAAATTTTCCTATGTTTTCAAACATATTATTTTTGTAAATGGTTGTTTCACCTTTAGCTATTATGCCAGCTTCTTTTGCTAAATTATTAGCTATACGATCAATGTTATCTAAATGAACGGTGGCTGCTTTCTTGTAAGCTTCTACAGTATCATATCCTTTTGCTAACAAAGGTTGAACTTCAACATCCATTTTGCCTGATGTTCTAATACTAGCTAAAACGTTATCTATTCTTTTAAATATTCTTTCTTTTGTATTTTCAGAACGAGTGTTAAATAATCTCCAATCTTGGTATTTTGGTACTCCTAATTTTTCTCCTGCTTTAATTCTTCCTGCGCTTAACGCTCTTATTGTTTGAGGAACTCCGGTGCGTTCACTTTTTAAAACATTAGCTAAAGGATTTAAAACATAGTTTCCAGATGCTCTTACAACGGGACCGCCCACAGTTGCTGCTGCTTTCGCTGTTCCTTTTATTGCTGGACCTATGAAAGTTGTTATACCACCAACAACAGGACCTGCTTCTAATCCAAACAATAACTTTTGTTGTAACTGAGCCGAAGCTCTTTCTCTACCTTCATATTGAGTAGGGTCTAATCTTTGCATAAACTCATCAGAGTACAGGCCAAACGCTTGACCTAAAGTTGCATCACGAGATGTTGCAGCTATCGGTTCACTAACTACTGCAGGTAAGGCATAGTATCCTAATTTAGCCGCTGTGCCTTTTATGCCTCCGGCTTTTGCCACCTCTCCTAGTTTTTTTACTTTAGATACTTTGCTTGCTATTTGTAAAGCCGCTCCATAAGGCACACCGTACTGAACAACTGTTTCAACTAGTTTACCAAGACCATCATCTACGTTTATTTTAGGATAATTTTCTTCTAAATATTCTAAAAAATCAGTATCAAGAGCGTAGTCAGAAAAACCGGCACCTAGTTCTGCTATACCTTCACCTATTTTTAAAAGACCGGAACCGAGTCCAAGACCAATTTGTTCGTAGAACTTTAACCCTTGAGTTCCTGAATCTCCGTATAAATAATTATCTTTTTTTTGAGCCATGAGTCATTAACTGTTTCTCATTCTAATGGCTTGTTCCGTTGGATCCAGTAAAGCAACTTCTGTTGGAGTTAAATTTGCTCCCGCCCCCGTCTGAGTTGCTGTGTTTGGTTGAGCTGGAACCGCAGTAGGAGCGGTTATCGGCATAGCAGGTGCAGACATTTTTTCTTCTACTCCACTAAAATCCATTCTATCTAGTTCAGGTAATTGTAATCTAACATCATATTTATCATTAAAATCATCTGCGTCTCCTCGTGTTTGAATTGATGCAAAATCTGCAAAAGCATCGGGACTATACGCTATTAAACTAACTATTTCATCGTCTATAAATTCTGGAAGTTTTTTTCTTAATTGATCTTTGGTCATAACCATAGGCGCTTTTTTAGAAATAGGTTGAATTAATTCTTCTTTTTGTTCTTCTGTAACTAGTTCACCTTCTTTATACCCAACACGTCCTCCTGTTTTAAAACCAACTCGTCCGCCCTTAGCATATTGATAACCGCCTTTCATACGTTCAATAACAATCCTTCCTTCTCTTGCCATAGTCAAAGGAGCCTCTGTCTCTGTTACTTCTGTTGTAAGTTGACCTTCAGCATCTAAATATAAAGGCTCCGTTCCTGCTATCTGAATTCTGTATTGATTAGGAGTATACTCACTTAAACTACTAGGGTCATTTATCTCCATAATTTTATTAGATATTTTTTCACTTACTGCGCTTAAATCTTTTGGTTTTTGAACTCCAATAAAGAATGCATTTGTTAATTGTTTATGAAGATCTGTTCCAGGTTCTGCTCCGTTAGCCGCTAATAAAAAAGATAATTGTTCCATTCTTTCACCTGAAGATCCGTACTTTCTTGTGTAATCTTGTTTTAAAAAATAATCTTCCATATTTTTGCTACGAGTTATGTCGTCTTCTAGCCTGTTATATTTAGTCAACATATCAGCTGTCTCTTGTTCAGCTTTTAATTTATTAGTAGCTATAACTTCATCAGTAAAGGCGTCTACACCAGCTGCAACTCTAGACTGACCAACTCTTAAATTAGGATCATTCATAGCTTGAACTGTTTTTAAAGCTATGTTTAATCTGTTGTCTTTTCTTTGTTTTTCTCTCAAAGTTTGAAGTTCATTATCTAAAGATTCTCTGTTTGACAAAAGATTTTTTTGTTTTGCCATAAGATCCTCATACATCTTACTAGTTTGTGATTTTGCTTTGGCATCAATATTAAGTTTTGTAGTTGTTTTATCTTGATTTGCATTTATTATTTTATTTTTTTCTTCTATTACATTGCTTCTATTCTTTCTAATGATGGCGTCCTCATAAAATTTAGAGTCTTGTTTAAACTTTTGTTTATCTTCAAATTCTTTTAATCTTTTTTCTGCCTCTTTTTTTTTAATTAATTCAGCTTGATATTCAGGATCTGTAGACATACCAACTTTAAAATCTTTTTTAGGCGCAATGTAAGAAGGAACATTGCCACCAAAAAGATCTAAAGTTCTATCAGGATCTCGTAAAAAAAATCCAGGTTTTTGAGTTTCAAATTTTGATCTTAAGTTAGGATTAATTGAGGATAGATCAACAGAACCGCCTGGTTCAAACCCAACTCGTCCGCCAACCTTGTACCCTGGTCTGTAGGCCAATCCACTAGCTATACCAGAACTACGATGATTGTGTTTAATTTTTTTAAATAATTTTCTGTTTAAAGTTTTATCCATATCACTGAAACGCTGATAGTGCCCCTATTCCAGCTTGAATACCTGTTAAAATGGGATTAGGTGCTTGAAACTGTTGAGCCGATGTTGGAGCTCCTCTTAAAGCACTAGCATACTGACCCAATCCAAAGAACGGAGTCCGATAAGTTGCTAAATTTTGAGCGCCTATAATCTGTCTTTGATTTTCTCCTAAACCGTACAATGTGCTGATGTCTCTTCCCATACCTTGTTGTGCTTGTTGTCCCAATCTACCAAACATTTGACCTGCTTGTAACTGACCAAGTCCACCTTTAAGAGCTGCTTGTTGCGCAGCTTGAAATCCTTGCATATTTAAACTACCCAATGTTTTAGCTGCGGTATCTGCTTGACCTCTTGCTAATTCAGCAGACATAATTGCATCACGAGTGCCTGATCCTGCAAATGCTCCTGATTTAATTGCCCGTTGTTGTTGAGCTGCTGTTTGTTGTCCAAACATTCTGTTTAGATCTTTCATTGTAGTATCTCTAACTTGAGAGATAAACGGATTCATGTAAGCTTGAGCGCCACCAGGTCCCAAAGCTGCTTGTCCTGCTTGCAAAGCTTGAGTACCTGCTGTTAAAAATGGTTGATATGAACCTATGCCAGCTTTAGCTAATGCTGTTGCATCTTGTTGTAACTGAGTTAGTCCTGGAGCAAGTTGTTGTCCAGTGGGCACATTTTTTGGATCTATCATTTCTCGATAGCCCGGCATTATATATTTTGCGTAATCCTGCTGTGTTAATTCTTCCATCGTAGCCATTATGCTTGTGCCTCCAAATTGTTCATTAGATCATACATTCTTTGTGCGCCAACGTCTACACTTCCTCCACCGGCTGCACGAACAGCGTCCGCTGTCATTACAAATTCATTTTTTGATAATCTTGCTGGTACATCATCCGCTCTTTCTTTGGAGCCTACAGGTATAAAACCACCGCCTCTATAATCCATTTCCATTGCTGGTTCGCCTCCATTTGCTAGACCAATAATACCACCGTCTGCACTTCCTGCAATAAATCTTCCTGCTGTTGGATCAAGATTTAATTTAGGAAATATTTCTTTAAGCATAAAATCTCTTGATTTACCATAATATGTGCTGTTTATCGCTTCTCTAATACCAGGAGAAATTTTTACATTTCCTTGTAGTCCCACGAACATCCCATCTTTAAAGCCTATTCGTCCTCCGTCTTTTGCATTTGGAACTGTAGTGAATACTTTATTACTATCGTACATTGTGTTTTTAAATTTAGGATTTACATTGACAAACATATCACTGGTTCCCCTTATATTAGGATCCATATAACCTAATTGATTACCTACCTGAAGATTACTAATACCGCCTTCGCCTCCGCCCTCCAACAAAGCAGCTAAGGCTGCTGCACTACCTACTCCGAGAGCTATTTTTTGACTCACTGTCATGCCATCAAATATTGCTTTAGCTCTAGCCAACAATCCTTTTTTTTCAGCAGCTGTTTTTGTTGCTTTCGTTACTCCACTAACAGCATCGGGAGCTCTGCCATCAAAGAAACGACTTTTTGTTAAAGATGAATCTGGAGAAGTTGCTGGTTGTTTAAAACTTTCTAATAATTTACCTATTCCCGTGTCTGTTCCAAGTGGTGAACTTAAACCAAGTCCACCCGTTCCTGAACCACCTAAAAATTTTGGAGCTCCTTGAAATCCTGCTCCTCCTAAAAAACGTGCTCCTTGTCCCAAGGCATAAGCACCGAGTCCTCCTGTTAAAGCTCCTTTAAATCCTCCTGAACGATAACCGCCAAGAGCTGATAAACCTGCTCCCAAAATTGGATTAAAAGGTGCTATTACTTTTCCAACAACACCTACCTCTTTTGGTATAATTTTCTTAAGTTTCTTTTTTATTTTGCTTCCAATACCCATAAATATTAACTCGCTGCATAGAGTGGCATGTAATACGTAGTGCCACCTTGTTTAACTTTTATAAATCTATTTATACCTCCTGAAACATTACCTGTTGTAGTCACAACACTATTTGTGTTTGCTGCACCAGCAGTTCCGTCAAAGTCTATAAATGGAGCATCGGCATCATCTTGATCCAATGTTACGCAGGGGTTGCCGCTAGACCCTGTATATTGTAGTTTTGCAGCAGTACCAGAAGCTGTGACAGTTAAACCTGTCAAGGTTCCTACACTAGTTATAGCAGTCTGCGCGGCTGTGGTCAACGTTAAATCTGACACATAAGTTTTAATTCTTGAGGCCCTAACCTTCTTATTATCACTGTTAGCGTATGTATCTGTACCTAAATTTAAATCCAACATAAAAAATACGTCATCATTATTGATTGCATCACCTTGAGTTGTAGCTCCAGCAAGGTCTAATTTTGTTATAGCTATATCAGCTGACGAGCCAACTTGTGCGTTGTTCACTGTCGCTGTACCGATTGCCGGTGCTTCAAAACCAGTGTCAAGGTCTAAGTCTTCCGTTGCTACAGCACGGTCTATTTCAAGAATGTTTTGCTCAATTACACTTGTAAGAAGATTTATATGTTCACCTAAAGCGTCCGTTGTCGGTTGTCCGTCGAGCGCTGAAAATCGTGGTAACGATCTAAATCGTGATCCTGACATTATCGTTTACCGTCAGGTTGAATATTCAAACGAATGTCACCAAGTCTCCAATGTGAACTGGTTGCATTACTTGATAGAATCATAGACATCTGTCGTCCGCGTGCTCTTATACTTGCAAACTCAGTTGATGTTGCAAGTGTTTCAGTTGCCTCTGTTAATTGAGAAGCGTTCGGGTACAATCTAAATTTTAAATTCATACTGACTGAACCAACTTGATCATCAAAGTCAGGTACAATTTTATCAATAAACATAATATCATCACCATCTTGTGGTAAATCAATATCACCGGATGTTAAACTACAAGACATGGCCGACGATTCATCATCAGTGCCAAACTCGTGTTTGTAGATGTATGACGATGTTGCAGAAACTGAACTTGCAATTGGGTTATCGTAAATACCTTCAGGTGCCCAAGCACCTCTAACTAATGAACCGATAGACCACACTCGTTCTTTGTAGTTATAAATTACATACTTAGTAATATCATCGGACGCTATATCATTTGTTATAGGATAAAACCACCATACTTCATTAAACTTAGGGTTTATACCTGCAAAACATTTCATCTTTTGTTGTTTACTTAAGTTATCAAACACATGACGTTCAACGGAACATGGTATTTGTTGTACTCCACCAGAAAACTGATAAAAGCCATCGTTACCCATCCAAAATACAGTGCCATTAAACTCGGCTGCTGCTTGTGGTCCAACAATGCCAGCGTTTTCTGCAACTTGTTGAAATGCAAATACATCAGGTTGACCGACAAAGGTCATGGTAAATACCGATGTATCAGAAAATATTAATATTGTACCTCGTGTACGTATAGCTCCAAGTAATAAGTTACCTCCTGTTAATACTTGTGCGCCTGCAAAATTAGAAGTAGCCGCAACAAAATCTGAAATATCTGCAAGATCAGAAAAAGCTACATTCATAGGGTTTGCTGCTGTGCCATCATGAGCTCCGTACAACACAACTTGTCTCGATGCAGAGTTTACAATCACACCATTTGCAGAAGCCGGAACTCCTGTGGTTGTCTCTGTTACAGCATTAGTCGCTGCATTTGATTGAAAAGCACTTGTATCTAATCTTACAAGTCGCCCACCAATACCGTTGACACCAATTAAATCTTCACCAAACATATCTAATGTCCACATAGTATTATAAGTATACGTACCTGAACTAATCGTTGTGTGTTGTGCGCCGGCTGTGTAATTTGAAGCTGGTGTAATATCTATATAACTACCTGCACCATCATCATACAAATATAAATGACTGTGAGTACCAATACCAATATAACGTTTTGAGTTGTTGGCACGATATGGAAGTAGTGCTCGAACCACCCCACTTGCAATATTATCTGTGTCTAATTTTGCCCAACCACCTATCTTTTCAGGTCGGCCTTTCATGAATCTAACTTTATCAGAATCAATATATTTGCCTTCTTGCGAATAAACAGTGTCGTCTGTAAAAATTCCAGGTTGTAATTGTATCTTTGATAAAGGCATTAGCTTACCCTTATTAATGCTGTTGTCGCTGACGCTGTTGGTAATGTTATTGTTAATGTGCCACTAGATACTGATTTTGTAGCACCAAAATCTATGACTGCTATAGCTCTATCACTAGCAGATGAATTGTATATCAAAGCTCCTGCAGCATCACTGATTGTTGCACTTGTAAAAGATACATTATCAAAATCAACAAAAGCCGTAGTGCCTGATAATGATACAGCAACGTTTGCAAGTGTTGCACCGCCAGCCGTGTACCC
>TARA_R100001163_G_scaffold32976_1_pt1 | contig 23022 bp, 20 predicted proteins | sample TARA_R100001163 | Tara Oceans TARA_R100001163 (sample SAMEA2621285) | marine metagenome | biome: marine biome (ENVO:00000447); feature: deep chlorophyll maximum layer (ENVO:xxxxxxxx); material: "saline water (ENVO:00002010), including plankton (ENVO:xxxxxxxx)" | depth 120 m
AGCATATAACTATATAAGAACATAACAAATTAGTTAAATTCTTATATATATTTATATATAGTTAAATGAATATTATATATAAATATTATCTTTTGTTATATTATAAATGAAAATTTGTAATATAAATAAAGTTTTTGATTCTTTTTTGAATAATCAAAAAGCAAGAAATAGCAGAGGGTCAGTAATGACTAAAAATAATAATTTATATACTTATGGTGAAATATTTGCTTTTAAAAGATTTTATAATAATTCCTTTTATATATGGATATTACAACAATTAGGATTTTCTAATGATGTAATACGGTATATTAGTATATATTTTAAATATTCAGATATAGTTATTTATGATAAGACCGCAAGAGGTGGTTATTTTATTTCTATTGGGACATCTCAACATATTAATAGATTTCAAAGATATTTACAAGATAAAGAAATAGTTTATTATATTCAAAATGTTCCTAGTGAATGTAAAATACATTATGTAGATTATGTTAGTTGTAATTGTCCTATATGCTCTGCGTCTTCTGCTGGGGATCTTCCAACGACATTCTAGATTTTTCTAAATCTGCTCTTCTTTTCTCATTTTCTTTTCTTATTTTATATTGTATATTTCTTCTTTCTTTTCCAGTTGTTTCTGCTCTGTATTTTCTACCAAATTCTCTAGAACTTATACTAGGGTCATCTCTTCTTGCTTCTTCTTTTCTTATTTGTTTAATATTTCTTTTACCTTCTCTCATACTTTCTCTAAATACACTAGCATCTTTTTCTAGTGCTTTATCTAAGTCCGTTATTCCACTTGGTTCTTTTCTTTTTAAACCAAATACTTCCAATTGAACTCGTGTAGGTATTTTTACACCCATATTTCTTAATCTTTCTACAAGTCTGCTTAATGTTCTATATCTTAGTTCTGGGTCAGTTTGTTTTTGTGCTAGTCTGTATAAATCACCAACATTTCTAACATTTTTATTAATTGCTATTCTTTTTATATCTTTGTCTTTAATTTTAAATTTATCTTTTAAAAATTGTGGTAGAGGGTCTGAGAGTAAGTTTTCTTCCATAATTTTCCTACCTAATTTATATCTTACTCGTAATGGGTCAAAAGCATAATCACCCATATTTAATTGTATATTTTGACTATCTTGAAATAATTGTGATACTAATGGTATTAATTGTGTATTTAATGATAATTTACCACCAGATTTTTCATTTATTGAATTATTTATTTTATCTAATAATACTCTTGCCCCTAACTCATCTATTTCAAATGTTCCACCTACATTAGGTGTAGTTCCTCTTACTAATTCACCATCTACATTTACCATAAATCCTCTTATATCTTTAATAAATCTTTGTATAAATGGACTATTCATAGCACTTTCTCCTTCACTATATAATTTATTTTCTACATCTCTTAATACACCTCTATTTCTATAAAAATATTGTGCTAAACCACTTGCTATATCTCTTAAACCATCATTTAAATCTTTTGGTTTTGGTTTTCCTCCTTTTTTAATTAATTCTGTAGGAACTGCTGTATTCCTTACTAAATTCTGAATCAATTTTAATTTTAAATTATAAATAAAATTTTCTATTGCTTCTTGTTCTTCTACTGGTCTTGTATCTACTCCCCTCCTTTGTCTTTCTCTTTCTCTTATTTCTGCCACTGATGTCGTCATATCATCTTGTTTAGTTTCATATTTACTTTCTAATGGTGCGTATCCACTCCTTGCATATGCTGGTAATCCTTCAATTGGTATATTTTCATATACATCTAAACCAATTCTTCCTCCTTCTTCTGCTTCCATTTCTGCTTGTTCTAATTTTAATCTTTCAAAAAAATTCTCCTTTGTTTCTATTTTATTATTTTCTTTTAATTCATCACTTATTTTTTGTAATAATTCTAATTGTGGTGGTGTTTCTGGTGTTCCTATTGTTCTTTGTTGTGATATTTTATAAATAACTACTGATTTATCACTAAGATTTCTCGCTATTACTCCATCTATATTTCTTATTTCTGTTTTTATTTCTGTTAAAGTAATATCTTTAGTTATTGTAGCATTATAAGACATAGCATAAGAATAATAAAATGAACTACTAGCATAATTTCTAAGACCTAAACCAATACACGATAAATTATTACCATCATTTTGATAATTCAAATTATCAATAGGTAAATTAGTATATATTCTATAATATGGTGTAGATATTTGAACTGGAATACTCGTAGCACTCATAAAAGCACTACTAACCTCTAATGCTATTTCTTGGTTATTATTGTATCCTAGACTAAATGCTGGTTTTCCTATTAGTGCTGTTCCACCAGTTGAAGCATCATAACCAAAAACATTAGCACCTATTGCTTCACTAATTCCAATATCTGAATTAGTTGTAAATGGTTTTACTGCTAGTTTTCTATATTCTAATACATCTATATTATTATAATATAAATCATAAAATCTATTTTTAAAATCATTTTCTATAAATTTTATTGGTATTAAATCATAATATGTAAAACCTAATTTAAACCATAAACTATTATAAAAATTTTGTGGTGTTAATTCTACAGCATTAGCATCATTTGATGAAATAATATCTGTTAATAAATCTGCTTTTTGAGTATAAATATTATTTACAAAAATACCACATTGACTATCATTAATACCTATATTACTATTTCCCCAAGGATTACCACCTTTTAAAGCACTACCATCAAATTTTGCCCTATTTTGAAAATAAGATGTAAAATTTACTGTTTGGTCTTGTAATCTTGCTACAATTTTACCAGCATCATCAGCACTACTATTTAATTCATTTTGATACATAGGAGTATGAAATTCGCTTATTTGATATTGACTAAAATTAGTATTATATCTAAGTGTAGGATTAACAGCACCTATATTAATAGTAGTCGCCATATTTTGAGTATTATTAACTCCATTACTAGGTGTTGTTGATGAATAATTAGGTGATTGATTAATAGACATTGGAACAACTTGGGGACAGTCTTGAAACATTGGACTAAAACCAAAATAAGTTAAATTTTGAATTTTTAATAATTCACCTCTTACATAATTATCATAAACTAAAAAACCACAAGTATAATCAGTAGTTGTATTAAATGGTTGAACGATATTACCACCATTATTTAAAGGTATTATACCTATATTATTTTCTTTTAAATAATCTATTAAATTTTTTATTCTCGGATCATCTTTGATTACTAATTCACCATAAGCATATGCATTTTGATTTATCTGCTCTGGGTATTGGTCTTGTATAACTCCACCATAAAATATTTTAGTTTCGTCATAATAATCATTAAAAAAACTAGTTCTTACTTTTATTTCTTGTCTAGTTTGAAAATCCGCTTTAGCACGAACTGAAGTATTACCAAAATTTATTCCTCCTATATCATCTATACCCATTCTACCTTTATCTTTCATATAAGGGGGAACTAATGGGAATACATTAAATTGGTCTTCTTTACTTATTTGACTATCGCTAGTTCTACCAATATCTACATTTATATAATAATTTTCAGTATCATTATTTATATCAGTTTTATTTGTTTTTACTCCATCATATATTTTATTATATTTCATCCAATCAGCAATAATTTTTATATTTTCTAATGTAAATTTAATATTAGTTATTAATAATTGATTTTTTTGAAATCTTGCCCTAGTTTTTGATAATGTTTTAGCACCATCTAATTTAGTTGTTGCTACATCACCATTAGATAAATTATAATTACCATCACCAACAGCACTAAAAGTCCCATCTCCATAAGATGATGGTAGAACTTGATTTTTAGTAAGATGTTTAAATTTTGTATAAATTAAAGCATTACCAGTATTAATACCTACAGTATTACTATTATTTATTAAAGTCCAACCAGTAGGTATTATATTATTTGTATTATTCGGTTTAATTGTATGATTTCTGAAATTATATAATATACCATTGTGTATAAATTTTGCTGTAAATGGAAAAGTGCTATTATCTGTTAATGATATTAACATATTTTTTAATATAAATGTGCCTATACCTTTTTCTGGTATATTTTCAAAAGGCGGATTTACATATTGGTTATTTTCACTATACCAAGTCCCAGTATAAATTATTAAACCATCTTCATCTTTTTCATAATCATTTTTGTTTCGGTGGTTAAATTTACAAAAATATTTACCTACTGCTAGTGCTGGTGTCCCCGCCCTTGCTTCTATTGAAAAATCATATTCTATTTGTAGATTCGGATTTAACCAAGTTATAGTAAAATTTTGGAATGTTGGAAACTGTTTAAAATCATAAAATTCTAATGGATTTGTAAAACTCTGCCATAAAGCACCATCTAAAGGTGCTATACCTACATTAGGTAAATCATAATTATTAGTTATTGTTGTAATATTAATAGTATAATTATTATCTAATGTAAAATTTGCTATATGTAGATTATTACCATCTGCTCTTCGTGGTGTATTCATTATTCTACCGTGTGTAAATTCTTTATCTTCAAAAGATAAAAACCAATTAAAATTTAAAACATTATTAGTTATAGTTATTACTCCATTTTGGTAATAATCAACAAAATTAACATTATGTAATTCTATTTCTACATTATTTATTTCACTTATCCACACATCACATTTATCTAATGTTGGTGTTGCATTCCATATTATAAATAAATTGTATCTTGCTGGTAAATCATTTATATAATATATTGGTCTTCCATCATTTCCTAAATCATTTATTATGTTTGCGTCTGCTCTTACTATTAATTCTCCATTTTCTTCTACTAAATATCTTACATTAGCAGTATTTATTGTTATTGGTATAAAATATATCCTATCATAATCAATAGTATCAGAATAATTTAATGTTGTTGTTAATGTTAATATATTTTCTGTTCCTACATCACTTTCTATATGAAATGATTTAGGAGAATAATTATCCCAGTTTATTATATCTAAATCTGTTAAACTATTAAATTTAAAATTACTAAAAAAAAATAGTGGATAAAATACCCTCATATTTACTTGGAGTATATCAGTATCTGTTCCCATTAATGTATCATAACCATCTGGTTCTTGTTGTAATGTATTTTGTGGGTATATATCCGTATCTTGTATTAATCTAACACCATAAACATATTTATAAGGATTACTAACACATAAATTACCATAAATAGGGTCATTATCATAATTTAATGTGCCACTATCTTTAACTCCAAAATTACATCTAATAGATTTATAACAATAACCATTAAAAGCATATAATAATTCTTTTTGATTATGAGGAACTCCACCCTCATTAGAATTAAATAAAAATGGGAAAGGGTGCTGTAAATCATTTATTATTTCTGTATCATAACCATTATTAACATTAGGTGTTTTTATATCATCTTTTGCTGGTAATGTTCTTTGCAATTGTAAGGTTAATTTATCAGCAACTGATGATGGATTTAAAAAACCACCTTTTAAATTTAGTGGTATATCTTCCAACATTAAATTACATTGTGGAAAACCACTAGGTCGTCTCCCAGTTTCGCTATCTCTATCCCATCCAGCATAATTCGGATCTAATTTAGCATATTTAGAACTGTCTATATATTGATAAGGATTAATACTAATAATCTTATCTAAATCTATATCTGTATTAGCATAATCATCAGACGGTAAGGGGTGTTGGTAATCTGCTTTACCTTGAAAAGCAGACGGCACATTATAACCTCCACTATGTGGGGTGAATGTATCAGTATTAAATGTTGTTCTTTTACCATCTATATCATCTTTATCACAAAAAGGAAGACCTAAAGTATGTATTCCATTATTATTTAAATAAAAACCTATTTGTAATAAACTAAAATTATCTCTCAGACCTTTTTGATTTTCTCCATTAAATTCTATACTTTCACTATTTGCTCCTTTTTGTGAAATTATACATTGTTCTAGGTTTATCTGGTCTCCTTTTTTTAATTGAATTGGTTTTATAATATTTCTCCAACTACTTTTATTATCGGCATCAATACCTAAAATTTTTACATCTTGACTACTTAACCTATCACATTCTATTATTTTATAATTTATTATATCCATATATATATTAACATAGATATAATAATTTAACAAAGTTATTAAACTTTTATAAGATATTTTGTATATACATTACAAACTTTTTTATATTCATTTTTTCCTCTATCATTTCTACCACCATAAGATATAAATATTTTATCTTCTGAATATTTAAAATAATAAATACCATCCAAACATTTAAAAAATACATAATAATCATAATTAGGGTTTTTATCAATGAATCTTTTTTTAGCATAAGAAAAATATAAAGTTTTAAATTTATTATGTTTTATTCTTCGTGTTTTTAATTCTACATATATTTTATTATCTGCGTCAATAAAATCCCAGTTATGGGATTTTTCTGTAAATAAAAATTGAGTATCAAACATTTTTTCTATTATAGGTTTTATTTCATTTTCTCCATCATTACCTAATTTTAAATCATCTTTGAATTTTTTTTTGTAATTTTCAATGACTTGTTTTTGTAAAAAATACTTTTTTATATTCATATATAATATAAAAAGATAATAATTTTAGAATTTAACCGAATTAAACCTTAGATAAAAAAGTAAGCGTAAAACTTATTTTACACATATTTCTATAGTAATTTTTAATAATAAGTTTTACGCTTAAAATAATAATAATTTATATCTAATGATTTTAACTATTAGTAGTCATAATTTCACCATTTTTAATAACCATCATTCTTTCTACACAACAAAAAATTCTTTGGAGCATACTTTTTTCATTATCATTAGTATATGTATGATTGTATAAAAATTCTACTGGTTGAACTCCAATAGGTATTCCTACGCCTACGCTATCTCTTTTAGATGTAGAGAAATTAAAACCCATAATAAAATTTTGTGCTATATTATTTGTTTGAACTGTTGAATAAAATTCTCTATCAGTCCAAGCACTATTTGCACTTACTGAATGGAGATCAGCGTTAGGTTGAATTTGTGTTCTAGATTGTGCGTCATAAACTGAACCTTCAGCACAATAAGCACCACGAGGAATTGAAGGAGCAATACCATAAACATCCTCTAATTCTTGATAAAATTTAGCATAAGTATTTAATGACCTAGGGTAGTAATTTTCATTATTTATTACCAATTGTGCTTCTACTCCACAATCAGAGGTCATTGTTCCTCTACTAGCATATTTACCAACTCCAGCGAGTGTATTTGCTTCTGCTGTATTAGCATCAGTAATAGCACCCATTAAATTATGAACTAACATATATCTTAATCTTAAATTAGATAGACCTAAATTGCGTCTATATTTTACTACGGTGCTGTTTCCAGCAGCGGGATTTGCTACAGCACTATAGGTATTTTTAATTAAATTAAAATCAGAATAAGGTATAACTATACCAGTTTGTGAATTACTCATATTTTTTAATTTATCCATAGTATCATCACCAAAATATAAATGATTAGAATGTAGTTTAACTTCATTTAATTGTAAATCTACTGTTCCATCATTAGCACCACCATTTGCATTTAAACCTCTAGAACCAGTTGAAACACCACTAGTAAAAGTTAAATGTAGTTGTAATTGGTCGTCTAATAAAAATAAAGGAATTTGAAATGGGAATAACTCTGGGAATAATTGACTTAATTTTATACTATATTCAGTGCTTAAAGCAGAACTTAAACTAAAACGTGCTTCTCTTTGGACTAAATCAGTAGTTTCAGCACCATTACCATTTCTTGCTTTTGGATTTTTACCATAAGTTAATACACCTTTCGCAGTGTCCCCAGTATTATTAGTAAGTTGATAATTTTGATATGTTCCATTTGCTACTATTCCTCTTCTTTCTCTTACTGATGGTTCAACAAAATTATTATTAATACTTAATAAATAATCTACATCTTGAGTTTGTGCTATATTTACACCTTTAGATGTTCTTAATGTAGCACTTTTTACAATAGCATATATACCAGCAGTATTTGTTAATTGTGTATTTGCATTACTACCTTTAATTCCTATAATTAATCTACTACCTACATCTAAAATACCATTTTTTCTAATATTAAATACACATTCTGTTTCATTAATATATTGAGGCACTAAAATATCGGTTTCTACTCTTAAATTTTGTTTTTCTCTTGTTTTCATATTCAAAACATTCTGGATTTCCATAATTATATATATATATTAGATATAATTATTACTAATAAGATTTAAAATATTTAAGTGTAAAAAGTAAGCGTAAAACTTATTATTAATAAATCACTATAGTAAAATTACAAAATAAGTTTTACGCTTACTTTTTTTGAAATAATTATAATATTTTTTATATCTAATGTTTCTACCATAAATATTTATGACTAAAATATTTAGCACTATCTTTTATTGCTTTACCGTGTCTAGCATAATATCTTTTTTTTCTTTCTTTATCTTGGTGATCCAAATGTTTATAAAGTTTCAATGGTGTTTTATCTTTAAATTGTTTATAGCGATTATCTCCAAAATGAACTATCTTATATCCTCTTTTATTGTTTGCTTTTACATAAACCATATATTTTTTATGTTTCCTTGTTGATTTCATTATTTTATATAATTTCATATACAATTATATAAGATAATTTTTTACATAATACTATTAACATTCATACCACTTACTTGTAATGCTTGATTAGATAAAGTAAATGTAAATGTAGAGTTAGGTGAATTACCATCTAAATTACTTACAATTCTAACAGAATATGAACTATTTTTGAATTCAGCACCACTTCCAATACTTAAATTATCATATCTATTACCAATTCCAAAAATTTCACCATTTGATTCTTCTTTATCACCTTGATTATATACACTTATTTCACTTCCTCGTTGTCCTACTTGTTGAGTTCCACAACTTAATAAACTACTTTTAATTAATTCTATACTTTTTACTGAGGTTATAAAATCTCTTAACAAATGAGTCTGATTACCTCCAAATGCTACTACTGCTCTTTCATCTGTAGAAAATTGTTTAGGGAATTTTAAACCATTTCTTAAATGTGATACTTCTGTAATATTTACTTTTTCATCATAAGCACCAGCATTAGAATTTCTTATTTTTAATGTTCCCAAACTGTCTTCAAGTTGGTTATTAATCCAATTAGAAGGTATAAAATTTTGAAATGATGTTCTAACAGATTGTAAATTTAAATTTAATGTGCTTTGATTATCTGAAGAATGTATAACTTGTTGATAAGAATTATATGCTGGATATTGTAAATTAACTTGAGTAATAGGTATAGGTTGGTTCATAACCATATAATTAAATGTTAGTGTTGGGTCTATTATTTGGTAATATACTTTACCATTACCAGCATCATTATTACCACCTACTCCATTATAAGCATCATCACAATTAAATACAAAACTATCTGGTGATAAATTAATACTAATTTTAATACCACCATAAGAATTTACATTAATAGGTTGAGGAGTATTTAATATACCAGCACGAAGAGGCATTGCACAACTCATAGGACTATTATTTCTAAGACCTTGAGCGAAACGATTACCGTAAGATTGATATTTATGAGGGATTACATTTTTATATTTACTAATTGAATTTTGAACTGGTATTAATGTAGCATTTAATCTACTATAATTTCTAACTTCTTCTATTACTTGATTTTGAATAGTAGATATTTTTAAACTATCAATTAAAGATACTACCCCAACTCTATTATTAAAACTTCCAGTGCTGTCCCCAGTATCACCAGCAAGTGCTCCATATGCTACTTGATTATTAACATATCTATAACCAGCACCAGTTCCATAACCACATTTTACAGTAAAATTTAATCTTAATGTTGTTGGGTCAATTAATTTATTTTGAACTGGTGTTAATAAAAATTCAATAATCGGCGAACCATCTTTAAATGAATAAGTTGCCATACTATTTTGTGGGTATATTTCCGCTTTTTCAATTTTAACTACTCTTAAATTAGACATATTATATATACTATATAATATATTTATTTTTTTTAAAAATATTTAAACTAAATATTTAAGAAAATACATTAATACCATTCTTATTTATAACTAATGTCTTCATATATCCAACCCAGTTATGATATAATAAATTTTCAGTTTGAGTTGTAAATTCTACATTTAGTCTCAGATCACCTTGATTTTCTGCTAGATTATATGTATGACCGTATTTAGATAAAGCACGACCAATTAATAAATTACCATCTACATCTGTTAAATTTCTTACTGTATATCCAAGTGCTTCTAATGCTCCCTCTAATTCCATAATTGCTCCTTGTTCCCAACCTCCACTCTGTCCTCTATTTCTTTGAAAACGAGATAAACCGACCTTTTGATTAGGCACTAAAATATTATTTATAATATATTGATATGAACTTGGTGCTACTCTATTATCTACTGGACTTGTTAAATTATCTCTAAATACTCTAGATGTTCCTAAAACTTCCCAAGCACTTAATATTGCTTTTGCTCTTTTAAAATTACATAAAATAGAATTTGAAATAAATGTAGAACCAGCATTATTATTTATCATAAAATCTCTATATGTTTGAAAATCAAATGCATAACCTCCACTACTTACTTTACTTTCTAATGCTTTAATTTGTTGTGGTGTTGGTTGAACTGAACCTACAATAAATTCCATATCAGATAATACTACATTAGGTTTAATAGCATTTCCATTACCATCATTAGTATCTATTGTTATTTGTAAATTTCTAGAAGCATTACCAGCAAGATTTTTAGTATTTTTCATAACTATCTGAAATTTATTACCAGCACTATATACAATTTGGTCTATTAGAGCAGTAAATTTTCCATCAGCGTCAAAATCACCTTGATTAGGTGTTCCTTGACTTACTATAATTCTTTGACCTACATTAAATGGGGAACTATCTAAAGAACCACCATTAGCGTCTCCTTCAATAGCAACACAATTTGCATTTACAGCATCACCAGCAATAGCATCAGTATAATTATCAACTATATCAAATGCTTGTTGTCCGGGTGCTACTAAAGCACCTCCACCGTCATCAATTCTAAAATTACCTAAATTTTCACTATATCCAACTGCTACATTTTGTAATGCTTTATTAGTTAATGCTTCTTCTGCTCCAGTTCCACTAGATGCTCCACGAAGAACTTTAAAAATATCTTCTTCTAATAAAATTCTAACTTTTAAACCTCCAGTAAGATATGATGGAAAAGGTTGTTTATTACTAAAAATACCAGATAATCTTAATGGTATTACAACTTCTATTTTTTTCATAAGCATTTGATTCCCAGTAGCATTTGTAGATGTATATAATAAATTATGTGTTTGACTTCTTACATTATCAGCACCTTCAAAAATTCTTTTCTTTTCGTCCATAGTGTGGTTATCAGTGTATCCATCAATTAATCTAGATAATCTATTATAATTATCTATTTGTTCTATTACAACATTACCATTACCAGTTGAAATTGTTAATTCTTTAATTAAAGCAACTGCTCCAATTTTGTTATTTAATAATAATTTTAAATAATTCTGATTACTAGCAAGTCCATCTACATCTAATGCTGTTGAAGCACCAACTGCTATATTAAATTTTAAAAATGTTTCCAATGGATTAAGCATTAATACACTTTGTGGAATGTGAAAATGCAATTCTTCGCCTAAGTTATATGTGCTGTTTCTTTCTTCATAAACTTTAATCTGTGATGTATTCATATATATATATATTTATATAAGATTTTATTTTTAGTTGGTTAAGTTTTAATATTAGATAAAAAAACTTATATTATTTTTTTAAGCGTAAAACTTATTTTGTTAAATCACTATAGTAAAAACTATAAAATAAGTTTTTCGCTTAATTTTTATAATAATCCGATCATTTTTTATCTAATATTATTTTTAATTATTAAAAGCATTTACAGAACTAAAAGAAGGAACTGAAAATTTACCAGCAACATTTACTGCTTGTTGTTTTTGATGTTGTAAATTTTCAGCATTATCTTTTAATCCTTCTTGTAATTTTTCTCCAGCACTAGATGCCATAGCAATCCCACCAGCAACAGAACCAATTAGACCAATACCGCCTAAAATTTGTAATGGAACACCAATAATAGCACCTATACCAGTTGCATCTAATGCTGTCCCAGCAGTTTCTAAACCAATTTCACCAGCAACTTCACCAGCAGTAGCACCAGCAATTTCACCAGCAGTTTCTCCAACTTCACCAGCAATTTCACCAGCAGTTTCTCCAGCAGTTTCTCCAATATCCTCACCAACACCACCAGCATTTTCTACAGCATCTTCTGCTTTACTACTAGCATTTGCTATATTTTTTATTGGGTCAGCAATATCTCCTTCTACTTCTTGTCCAACTGGTGCTTCCTCTATAGGTTGATTGCTTTTAAATGTTTCCATCTCTATCCCCTCATCTGGGTTTCCTTCTTCATTATATGGGTCTGTTGCTTCTTTCGGTTCAGTAGCACTTTTTATTTTATCTGATAAATTTTGTTTTACATTTCTTACTAAATTATTAATTAATGTTTTACCATTTCTAGCACCACTAGTTATAGCACTTCTAGCACTACTTATTAAATTTCCAGCACGCTGTGATACAAAACCTCCTACTCTACTTGCTACATTTTCTGCTCCTTCTTGTAATCCTTCTACAGCATCTTCACCAGCATTTTGCAATCCATCGGTTAAATCACTTACTTTAGTTTCAGCACCTTCTGCTATATTTGCTGGGTCAAATCCTTCTACTTGTGTTCCTTTAAAACCTTCACCTAAATCATCTATATCTCCCATATCTTCCATATCTCCCATATCTTCACCTCCTCCTTCTTCTCCTACATCTCCATCATCATCTCCTTCTTCATCTTCTTCATCTTCATCATCATCTCCAGTTTTTTTTTTAAATTTTTTATAAACTTTCTTTATACTATCTCTAATTCCTTTAGCAGTTGTTATACCACCAGCAACAACTCCAGCAACTTTTTCAATATCTCCGCCCATACTTTCTAAATTACTATATTTTGCTTGTAATTCTTGATTTAATGTATTATAAGCACTAGTTAAACTATTATTTCTCTTAGTTTTTAAATCATTAATCATTCCATCACTAGACATAGCATTAGTATTATAACTACTCAATAGACTACTCATATATTATATATAATATTATATATAAAATTTTTTTATTCTGGGTTTAAATTATTAAAAGGGTTCAGATCATCATAATTTTTTTGTGTTATATCTTCACTAAAATTTTTAAATGCTTTCTGTGGGTTGCTTTCTAACTTTAAATATAAAAAATTATATGGTTCTTTAGTAGCATATTTATACATTTTCAAAAATTCATCATATGAACCATACATTGCCCCCCATTCTTCATAAATATCTTGTAATTCTTTTTTATTTTTAGTCTTAAATATAAATACATCTGTTAAATTATTTCTAACTACTTTTTTAATTGCTTTAGTTTGTTGAACTGAAAAAATTAAATTTAAATTATTATGTCTGCTTCTTGTTGCTAGATAATTTAATTTATTAGTTTTAAATCCTACACTATCATCTATTATTAATATACTTCTTGGTTTATCTTCATCACTAAATGCTTGTTGATATTCTACAATATCTCCCACAATTCCATCATTATATTTATCATATAGACTACCCTTAAAAGCGTCCCTAAGGTGTTTTGCTGACCTATCATTATATATAGTTGGTGAGATAATAAAAGCATTATCATAATTTTCACGATTTAACATATTAGGATTTAATAATAAGTTGGTATATAATGTTGTTTTACCGCAATTTCTATTACCTATTAATGCTATTACAAATCCTTTTTTTAAATTAGGTAAATTAGGATGAATAGGTATTTTTAAATTAGTTCCTTCTTCATTAGTTATTAGAGGTAATACATTTAAATCTATATTGTTATTATCCATATATAATAACAATATATATTATTTTTTCAATCAAATCTAACTATTAATGAATGTTTTTTTTTTGGTTGTTGATAAACCTTAACTATATTATTACTTCTTACTGGTAATGCAATATCATCAATATCTGATAAATTTGGTTTAACTATTTTATAATAATTAAATATCCGATCATTTTTACTTCTTTCACTAATAAAATACAAACTATTTTTTCTAAAATATTTATTATATTTAATATATTGTCTATTATGTCTATCTTCAAAATAATAAACATTTAACCAATCAACACCTTCATTATGCTTTCTATTAGAAATTTTTGTTTTTTCATCTAAATAATATGTCTTATCATTCATAAGTTTGTTTATTTTTATATTCATTTTTTTTATATATAATATAACAAGATATTTTTTTATTCAAATGGACGACGAAAATTATTATAACAATTTGTATTTAAAAAATCCATTGTTGAGGGTTGTTGTTTTGGTGCTGGTTTCGGATTTCGTGCTGGTTTCGGCATTTGTTTTTTTCTTTGAATTGCTGGTTTATGCATTGGTTGATTTTGATATGGTATTTTAGAACCACCCCATTTATTTAATACATTTATCATTTTATCTACATTACCTATAAATTCATCAAAATTAAAATTTACTGCTGTATTTTTTGCATTTACTGCTGTATTTTTTGCTTCTTTCATTATATTTATTTTTTTTCCTACTGATGGTTCAATAACTTTTTTATATACTACTTCTTTTTGTGGTTTTGGTGCTGGTTTCGGCACTTGTGCTGGTTTCGGCACTAATGGGGGTTTATTTTTTTTTTGTTTTGCTTTTTGTGCTTTTCTCTCTCTCATTTTTTTTAAATGTGCTTTCTGTCTTTCACTCAATGGTCTTTTTTTCTTTTGTGGTTTATCAGATACTGGTTTTTTAAATATTTGTTTTGTTTCTGTTATTTCTTCAATATCTAAATCATCTATTTTTTTTACTTCTAAAATCTTTTCATCTTTTTGTTCTTGTATTTTTTCTTCTACTGTTGGTTCGATTTCACCACTAGGTATTGAGGTTAAAATTCTGTCTTCAATTAATTCACCCATTCTATAATATAATATATAGAGAAAATAATTTTTTCTATATATTCTATTTTAAAAACTATATTATTTTCTATAATTTCTATATATTTTCTATACTCTGTTGGTTAATTTCCTTTCTTTGTGCTATCAATCCCATCATTAATTCGTGGTTTCTTTTCATAATATTAGATTGTATATATTTTTCGCTTTGTTGTATATGTATATTCATACCGATCATAATTATAGTTCCACCTACTAAACCAGTTTGGGTTAAATATCTTGGATTACCCAGTAAATCAGATACTCTCAAAGTTAATGATGATATTGTTAATGGTTGTGGATTTTCAATAGAATGTGCTATGGGTTGTATTTCGTGTTGTAAATTATTATTTAGTCTTGATGTTGTATATAAAAAACCGTTAGTCATCTTACCACCATCTAGATTTCCTATATATGTTTTGTTGGGAAATTCAGCAATACTAAAAACAAAATTTATTCCAGCATTACCACTAACATTTACACTTAAATTACTTAAACTATATGTAGAATAAGGAGGTATTATTATAGGTTTTGATAAAAAGAATTTATACATAGTATTACTCGTTGGTGCTGGATTTTGTGTTGATTGATTAGTAATAAAAATATCGTATGATTTATCGTATTTACTCATTATATATATACTTAAATAATATATTTTTTTTTTATATCTTATTTAAATATATATGAATCACAATGTAATCAAGGAATTGATTGAAAAAATTGAAAAAAGAAATTTTAACAAGAAAAAAACACAGAGTAAAAAACCTATGAATAAAATATTTAAAACTAAAAATACAAAAACTGTTAAGTTATGGAATGAAATAAGTGAGTTGATAAATGCAACCAATCAAGATAAATCTTTTGAAACTTTTATAAAAAATAAAAAATATTAAATTATTTATATCCATTAGATATTAGATATAAATGGTTTAAATTGGTTTTAATTTTGGAATATTAAGCGTAAAACTTATTTTATACTTTTCTCTATAGTGATTACTCAAAATAAGTTTTACGCTTAATTTTTACAATAATCCGATCATTGGATATCTAATCTATAAATCATCAATAAATAAATATTTATTTAATCGTTTCAACTTTCTATATTTAATCTCATTTTTTAATTCTTCCTCTAGTTTATTTTCACTTGTGATTTTTTTAATATTAATTATATCAAACATTTTTAATAATGAATTATTAAATTTAAATTTAATTTTACCAACTTTAGTATTTAATTTTCCTACCCCTTCTCTTTTTAAACTATTTTTACCAAAATAATAATCTAATATTGTTTTTCTTAATTTATAATCAGATAAATTTTTATCTACATAAATCATACTAGACATTATATTTTTTTCTTTTTTATCATATACTTTTTCATTTACTTTTAATAAAGGTTTTTCTTCCTTTTCCAAATCTTCTTGATGTTCTACTAATGATATATTATCTAATTTACATTTTTTCACTGTATTTTTAATTGTTTTTATATCAGTATCAAATACATATTTTAATAATTTAGGATTATTAAATAATTCTAATACTCCATTTAATATTTTTGGATTTTCCCAATGTTTTCTCATTTCATCATCTTTTACATCACCTTTAAAATGTTTTTTATGTTTCCATTTTCTTAATTTTATATTATCTATACTTGGTAAATTATAAGGATTTTTTAATAATTCTTGTGCTTCTTCGTCTGTTATATCTTCTATTGTTGTATATTCCCACATATTACTCTGTTTTAATTCATCGTGTATTTCCTCTTTAGTTAATTTATAATACCATTGTTTATTTTTGGGTTCGCTATTAATTATATCAATGCAATCATAACCACTAATTTTACAATACATAAATAAACACTCAGAACATTTACTATTATATTCACTTAATAAACTATCATATAAATTACTTAAACTTTTATATATTTGTTCTTTATTGTCTTCAAAAATAAACATATCTTCAACCTCATTTTTTTCTGGTAATAAAAATGGTGGTGGTGGTATTGGTTCAAATTTATTTAATATTGTATCTAAACCTAATAATATACATAATCTAATATTTTTATCTACTGGGTTTCTAATTCTTGCTGATGTTTGGATTACATCTCTTGGATTTATAAAACTTTCATAACTTAAATAAATTCTATCAAATTGTTTTTTATCATTTTCATAAGATACACCAACAGATATAGAAGAATTAGTAAGAATACATTTTATTTTATCATCACTCCATACTTCATTAACATTTTTTAAATCATCTTTATAATGACTATCACTATGATATGTTCTAAAATTTTCTTCTTCTAATCCACTTGCTAGTTGTAAAAATAATCTTAAATCTTCAATACCTTTTCTTAATACTGAACCTTTACCTAATTTATGGGGGTAATATACATATAATTTTTTACCATTTTTTAGATCACCTACAATATCGTTTAACCATTTATATACACCCATACCTCCTTTACTTTTTCTATTTACTGCTGTATATAAAGTAAATGTTCTATTTTGTGTATTATTATTTTCAGTTCTTATTACTGTTGATTTTTCATTACTATCAATATCTTTAATATAATTTGTAGTTCTTAAACTTATGTATGCATCCATCATAAATACTTTTTTAGCACTTATTAAAAAATTATAAAATGTTGCGTAATTATTTAAATAATTATTTTTATTTCCTCCTTTATGTGTTGTATCATTCATAAAACTTAAAAATAAACTTTCTATTTCGTCCATAATTACTAAATCAAAATTACTATCTTGATATTTGTATATACTTTCAATTTCACATATTAATTTATTATTTCCCTTTTTGGGGTCATCAAGTCCTAATTTATAATCTTCAAATCCTAATTTATTTGCTTTACCAAAAATATCATCTTTTAAACTTACTCTATTAGTAATCCATAATACCGACTTATCCATATAATTTTTTTTAATATAATTCAATATTGAATAAGTTTTACCTTTTCCCATACCAGCATTTATTACTATGTATTTACTATTAATTGTATCATATAATGAAGATGGTAAATATTTATTATTTATTAAATCTTTTTCTTTTAAATATATATCATAATGTTTATCTAATAAAAATGATTTTTGAAATTGTATTAAATCGTGGTTTAATATTTTACCATATTGATTTTCTAAAATTGCTCTAATATGTATATCAGTAGATATATTTATATTTTTTAATTTTTTATTTTCATTATGTATTTTTTCCCATTCATCATAAGATTTTTGATTATAACCCCAAGGTTGAGAACCCCATTTATAAAAATTTTTAAAACTAATATTATGTTTTATACACCATAAATTGATATGATAATATACGCTATAACCCAAATTTTCTTTATTATAAATATGACTTAATATTTTTAATGGTTTATCTTTTCTTAAATTAATAATAGGTGCTTTAATATCTACTTTTTTAACTCCTCCAATTTGTAATTTATGTAATACATTAGTTTTAACTCCTTTTTTCTTACTCACTTTAGGTTTCATCAGATCATCTATTAAATATTTATTAAATTCTTTTTTTATTAATATATCATTTTCATCAATGCATTTTACAAGATGTTTTTTAATATTTTTATTATTCATCATTACTTGAATTCTTTTAGTATTGTCTCTTTTACTCTGATTTATACATTTAAAAGGTTGATTTGATTTATAAACACCATTGTAATCAATTTCACCATTTAATTTTAATTTTTCAGATAATTCTTTTAAATAATTTTTAAAACCTCTCATTTCATCTAAATTATTAAAATAATAATTACTACAGATGTGATAAGAATGATAATTATTTTTTTTACCTTTTTTACCTATTGAACCACTGATATAAAATTCAATATTTGGTAATATTTCTTTTAATGGTTTCATTATATTATCTATTTCTTCATATCCATCAACATCTACAAATAATTTTCTTGGTTGGTTTCTTTCAATAACTTCATATATACCATTATTTTTTTCTAATAATTTTATTAAATTTTCTTGATTTGATAAACCATACATTCTACCATAATTTTTTGTATCACTTACTATTATTTGATGATTTTTAAAAAATTTATTTCTTATTTCCATACATAATTTTAAAGGTGATGTTTTATCATTTGAATATAAACATTTTTTACCTTCATAAACAGTTTGTTTTTTAAACCAAATATTTTTTTTCCATATTACATATCTTATTATATTACCCACTTGTCGTTCTTCATTACTCATACCTTTCCAATCTTTCTCATTTATAAAATTATATTCACTATTAAAATGTTTTTTTACAAATTCCATTAATATATTATTAATACTTATTTTCTTTTTTTCCTTTTTCCATAAATCACCAATTACTGAAAACTCAGTGCCTGAAACGGTGATTGAAGAATTTGAAGATTTTGAAGATTTTGAAACTTTTTTACACATACTCATTTTATTATATAATATAAGAATATATTTTTTTTTTGAATTGAACGCATTTTTTATTTTGTTAAATTCTATATTATTTTTTAAAATTCTATAGTATTTTTTTTTGGTTAAATACTATAGAAATTTATTTATAAAATGTCTTCGGAGGTTTAATTATTAGATTACTTATTTTTTCAAAACTATATAATATAATTAGATTTTTTTTTTCAATTCTATAGTATTTTTAAATTTTTGTTATATTCTATAGTATTTTTAAATTTTTGGTGCGTTTCAAAATTTTCCTACTCTATATTTTTCATATAATTCTTTACCATCCACCTTAAATGCTCCTCTTTTTAATAAATAACTCGCAAGTCTTGCATACGCCCAACTATAAGGATTTTGATTAGGTCTAGAACCACTAGTAAAATATGCTTTTTTACCTTTATCTAATACTATCATTTGTCCTTTTTTTTTAAATAAATTATCATTAATCCATTTTGAATTAGTTATTTTTACTCCATACTTTTTTTCAAAATCTTTTGCGTGTGTGCTTCTTTTTCCTTTGAATGATTTTAATTTAGGTCTTCTCCTCTGTTCTTTAATGCTTTTAATTTGTTTTGCTTTATCTGCTTTACTTAATCCTTTTACATAAGTATTAGGAACTTTTCGTGGTTTTTTTTTAGTTCCAATATTAACTTTTTTATATCCGCTTACTCTTGTTTTCTCTACTCTTGTTTTCTCTACTCTTGTTTTTTCTTTTTTTTGTTTATGTTTATATCCTTCTTTACCTAATTTTTTATGTTCTTCAAATGTTCTTGCTAGTTTTTTCTTACCATTTTTATACATAAAATGTTTTTTAAAATTACTATTCATATATATTATATGTGATTATTTTTTTTTAACTCTTTTGGTATATCTACCGCTTTTATGTTTTAAATATAAAAAATTATTTCTAAAATTAGGTTTAAAATCATTATTAATTAATTGAATTAAATTATTTTTATTCATTTTCCATATTCCGCTATATGTTCTTTTTCTTTCTATCTTGTTATATCCAGTAATAAATTTTCTTAATTCCATTACCTTATATTTAGTTAAATCAACCATATATATAATAATATTAGATATAATTATTATTATATTTATTTAAAAAATTAAGCGTAAAACTTATTTATGAGAAATCACTATAGTAAAATTATAAAATAAGTTTTTCGCTTAAAAAACAGAAAATTCTTATCTAATGCTTTATTTTTTATTTTTCTTTCTTTTTTTCATTTTTTTCATTTCTTGCATAGTATCATCATAAGCAAGACGAGAACCTTTAGGTTTATTTTTTCTTGCGTTTCCTTTTTTGGTTGTTTTAGAGGTTGTTTTAGATTTACCTTTAACAAATCTAACTTGTCCGTTGGGTAGTTTTTTATATGGTCTGCCATTTTTCGCATACATTATTTTTGAACTCATTATATATAACATAAGTATATATAATATTTTCTAAATCAAATATTTAAAGTAATTGTTTATTTTTTATTTTTCTTTTGTATTTTTTCTAAATTTTTTTTTAACAAATCTAATATTATTAAATTTCTTTCTATTGCTTTTATCCTACCACCCTCTAGACCAGATGGTAAATTTTTTAATTTTTTTAATGATATATGTTTTTTATATTCGTCATCGTTTTTTGAACGGAATTTTAAGCGTTTTTTAATTGAATTAATTTCTCGTTTTGTTTTTTTCCAATAATCATCAATTTGGGTTTCTGGAGATTTCATTAGTTTTTTAAGTATTTTTTTCTTATTTTTTAAATCCATTTCTTTCAGATCTTTTTTAGGTGCTGGTTTTTTACTTTTTTCTTTATTTAATTTTTTACTTTTTTCTTTATTTAATTTTTTATGTAATTCTCTTCTTTCTTTATTCATTGTTTTATGTAAAACATACCTTTTATATATATCTTTCATATCGTGGTTCATATCGTATTCATCAAGTAATATTTTATGATGTTTCTTTTTTAATTTAATTTTATCATCTTTCATTTCAAAAAAATCATTAAATAAATCATTTACTTGTTCTTTTTTCATCTTGCTTACACCTCTAAAGGTATGGTCTCCTCTAACAATTTTATTAAACATTCTAAAATGTTTTTTTTTAATATAAATTGGTATTTTATCCATATATATATATATTATTATATATTATTTATCTGTCTTTTCAGTTTAAGTTCATTAAAAAATGCTTTTATACTTTCCATAGTTAAATCATTATCATCTTTATTATATTCTCCACAATAACACCATTCACTACAATATCCTAAATATTTTGTATATTCTTTTCTTTCTTTAGAGTATTTATAGTGTAGTGGGTGTTTATATTCCTTTTTACAACAATTACAAACTCTATTTAATTCCATATATAATATAATAATATTTTAAATCTTAAATCTTGTTAAAAAAAAACTATATAGTTATATTATATAATGGATAAATTAACTAAACGGATAAAAGACAAAAGAAAGAATATAAAAGACAATACTATTAAAAGTTATATAAAGTCATTAAGGATATTAAATGATAAAAAAGATTTTAAAAATATATCTTTTTTGTATAATTTTGATGATATTATGAAAAAGATAGATGAATTTAAACCAGCAACACAAAAAGCAAAACTTGCGAGTGTATTAGTAGCACTTGGAACAGAAGATAAAAAGAAAGATGAACTATATAAAAAATATAATGATAAATTGCATTCAATAAGTAAAGACTATTATAAAAGAATTGAAGATAATAAAAAAACAGAACGAGAGAGTGAAAACTGGGTAGATTTAAATAAATTAATGAAAGTTCTGAATTATCATATTAGACAAATTAAAAAAGAAAATATACATAAAAGAGATGATAAAAAATTAAATAAAAAACAAAAAAGAATCTTACAAGATTATTTACTAGCATCATTATATTTATTACAACCACCTAGACGAAATGTTTATGCTGATACTAAGGTAATATCACAAAAAGATTTTAATGAATTATCTGAAACTGAAAAAAATGATAATAATTATTTAGTTCTAAGTTCTAGAAATAAAAAATATTTTCATTTTGGAGATTATAAAACTAAAAAAAAATATGGTAGTCAAAAGGTGGAAGTATCAAAAAAATTAAATTCAGTTATTAATTTATGGAGACATTATAATAAAGATAAAGAATATTTATTATATAATACAAGAGGTGAAAAACTCACAAAAAATTCATTAACTAAACATTTACAAAAAGTATTTAAAGTAAGTGGTAAAAATAATATATCTTCATCTATGCTTAGACATATATATATATCTAGTCAAGTTGATAATGAAGCATATAAAAAAATGAAAAAGTTAGCGGATAAGATGGGACATAGTGTAGATGAGCAACAAACAACTTATTATAAGAAATAAGATAACCATAAATATAATATTAGTATATATTATATGTTTGGTTCTGTATATAATTTATATAAATGGTATTTT
>TARA_R100001163_G_scaffold18559_1_pt1 | contig 22739 bp, 20 predicted proteins | sample TARA_R100001163 | Tara Oceans TARA_R100001163 (sample SAMEA2621285) | marine metagenome | biome: marine biome (ENVO:00000447); feature: deep chlorophyll maximum layer (ENVO:xxxxxxxx); material: "saline water (ENVO:00002010), including plankton (ENVO:xxxxxxxx)" | depth 120 m
GTTGCACACCTATGCAACAGGCATCAGTAGCCTTGTTAGATTCTGTTTTTGAAAAAGCAAAAAAGAAATCAAAACCATTTCATGGTTACAATCCAAACAGACATAGTAGAAGTGGTGGGCTAAATGCCAAAGGTCGAGCCAAAGCAAAAAGAGAAACAGGTGCTAACCTGAAAAGACCTGTTACTAAAAAACCAAGTACACTAAAACCCGGTAGTAAAGCGGCAAAAAGAAGAAAATCGTTTTGTGCTAGAATGGGTGGAAGCAAAGGTCCAACTAGTAAAGATGGAAAATTAACACCAAAAGGTGCTGCACTAAAACGCTGGAATTGTTAATTCCATTTGTCTTATTATTAATATAGACTCTATACATATATATTAATTATTATATACATACTAATAATAGGATAAATAAGACAAATAACCTAAAACACCGGATTTTTGCTCAGAAGGGTTTAAGGTGACCCCATCCGTGGCCTCTGACAAGGTGTGTATATGTCTGATACAACAGATTCCGAAATTAGATTGATGGGATTAATAATAAGTCAGTCTGCATTGATTGGGGTTGCAGTTGCTATTTTTGATTCAAATTTGTGGCTAGTAAATGATGAAACGTGGATGAATGGGTTAAATTACTCAATGGGTGCTTTCGCCTTACAAGGTTTGGCATATTATCTATTCAAAATGTTCTTTGAAAGAAATCTTAGAGAGAGGGCAAGAATATCCGAGTTCCAAAGACAACAACAATCTCGTTTTAGAAATATACAAGTCACATTCGACCAAAGACGGTCTGATATGGAACTAAGAAGGCAGGAAATGGAATTAGAAAAAGAGTTAAGATGGATGCAAGAAAATCCTGATAAGATTATGTCCCCACCTTCATTTTTAACAGAAAACAGAGATGCTAATAATATGGCTAATTTAGGGTTAGATTACCATTCCACTTTTAATCCGGGTATTCCCGCACACAATACTAATGTTCAACAACCATTAGGTTTAGGAGTTGATTCAGCAAATATGAATGAAATTTATCAAATGACTGATTCTATGATAAAAGATTTACCAACACCACCTAAAAATGGAAAACCAACACAGAGATTGAAAAAGGATGGAACTCCTGACCTTAGATATAAGAGTTGAAGTAGATGGGTAAAATATTCAAAACACCAAAAGATGATTCAGTAGAGGAAACCCTTAGAGCAATGCATCTGGCTAATACAGTTGATAACGTATACGAATGGGGTTATGGATGGATTAGAACAGTTGTTGTTGCTATTGTTTCAGTTTTCGTTATTAGTGCTGTTGAGGCTAATAGTGATTTTTCTTTATGGGTGTCTACAGTAGAATGGAGTTATCAACAAATAGCGGATTTCGGCTCTTGGTTAACAAATAAATTTAGTTGATTTAGAGTAGGTGATTACTTTGAGTATGACTGGTAGCGTTTTGGTAGGTGCTGCTTTATGGGGACAAAATATCTATAATGCTTGGAGACCCAGAAGTGTCGGTATTTATGGAACGGCAATGGTAGGAAAAACCACTTTAGATTCTTATATGACAACACCGGGAGAAATGTATGATATACCTATTGAAGAAAGAACTGAACATTATAAAATATTAACAAGGTATATTTTACCTAAATCGACTAAAAAAAGAGTATCTTGGAAAGGAGAAAAAAGAGTTGTTAATTCTGCTGATATAGGGGGTCAAGAAAGGTACTGGAATCTTTGGATAGAAGATATGGTTTATCGACAAGTCGAGGCTATAATCTACATGTTCGATGACCGGGCTTTGAAGGGTGGTGCAGATGGTATGGAACAAGTTGCTGGATTCAAATATTTATGTGATGTCTTAATTTCTCGTAATTATCGCTATAGGAGCATAAGAAGTAGAATAAAAGGTAGGAAATACTCACCTAAATTGATAATGCTTGTAGCGAATAAAGCGGATAGATTCTTTGATGATAATGCCGCATTACTTTGGCAACAAGGAAGAATAGGAGAACATAAAGTATTTGACCCATTTAGAGATGATTTAATTCGTTTACAAAAATCAGGTATTAGGACAAAAAGAAGTTTTATGGCTACTAGAATAGGATGGAATGTTGAAATAACTATGTTAGATTTATTAACAATGTAGTGTTTACCTGCTAAGTGACCTCATCAGTAACCTTTTTGATATGGGTAGTGGTGCGACAGGTAATGGCAAGAGTGAATAATGAGACCACTCTTGTGTCAACTGGAGGAGGCTCTAATAGTTTAAGAACAACAGTTCCTATGTGGATTATTGAACAGTTTAAACTTACGGCAGGTGAAAAATTAAGTTGGAAATTTGATGTAAGTGAAAATGGAGAATTATGTGTGAAGGTGACTCCACAACAGAAGTGATAATATGGTATCTAATTATATCCCCGGTTATAATAATCAACAACAAATTAATTCTTTAGGTCATTCTAATGAAACAGCATTAATGGCTCTTGCTGCTCAAGGAAATCCTCAATTAAATAGAGCAGTTTTAATGGAGCAAGCCGCAGCCCAACGTTCTATGCAAGAAATGGCTTCTCAAAGAAATTTAGAAGTTCCTAAAGTTAATTTTTACCCATCAACTCATGGTAATTCTAGAAAAGCCAGAAAACAAGATATACGTCAAGCCTATAGATTATTAAGACCAGCAAAAAGAAGTTTATTATCTCCAGCAAGACTTTTTGGAAGTAAATACAGATATAATAAACAATCACATGTTTGTGTAGTAGATGGTTGTGATTGTAAAGAATTAATTCAATATGACAATCTTTACGAGAAAATATGCGATGATGAAACTGGTAGAAGTCTTTGGGATATGTACTGGCAAAACCCAGTAACTGGACAGGCTGAAGCATTTTTAGCAATGGACAAAGTTACTAGTGGTAGAAAAATGAGAGGAACTTATTGTCCTGAACATCTACATTTATATCATCTTCTTTGTAAATGGGAAAATGAAGAAGAACGAGAATATGAAATGAACCCTAATCGTTTGAGAGATAAAGTTAAACAAGGGGTTTCAATAGTTACAGTTCCAGTAAGTGTTATGCAAAAAAATGACGCAGACACACCTTTAATGCTATCTAAGTATGAGCCATTTTTTGAATTGTTAGAAAAAGATGCTAGGGCGTATGATGGGATAAATATCACTCATTATAAAAATCCAGAAACAGGAATAAATGATATTACTACAGTAACATTTGATTTAAGAATATTCCAAAAAGAATTGTTGGAAATAAATCAACCAACACCTGCTTTTCAACAAATTATCAATCAGCAACCTAATAACACGCCCCCTATACCCAATACGCAAGGGGTGAATCAGTAATGGTAGGGATTTTTGGAAATAATCAACAAGTACCACAATCTACATCGTCTCTTAATTTATCACAAACTGGAGCACCTTTCGGTCAACCTACACAGCAATTTGGTTTTGGGCAACAACCAGCAGCACAAGGTTTTATGGCGGGTCTTGGTGTTCAAGACCAATATGCACAATTTAATCAATTTGCACAACAACCAGTTGCTCCCCCGTCTGAAACTGAAATTTTAATGGCTATGCTTGAAACATTAAACCCTGTTGAAAAGTTTATTGTAAGTGCTCAAATGCCTGTGATGGTTGAAATGTTATCTAATATAACAACATTCTCATTACTTAATGTATTAAAAAATTCAACATTCAAGTTAGATGAAGATACAGGTACTCTTAGTTTAGATGTTACATCTCTTCCGTCAGACCTTCAAACGTTATCTGCTGAAAATATTGTGGCACAATTAAGTAATTTACAAAATCAGTCAACAAGTATAATTCAACAAGCAGAAATGCGAAGACAGCAAGTTTTGGCTATGTCTCAACAATCTATGTTACAAGGAGCATTAGGTGCAGCACTTGAAAATCCCGGTATGATGGAAAATGTTGGAAACGCTGTTGGGACTACTGCGCGTAGTTTATTATTCGGAGGTAGAGCATAATGATGTCAGGAATACCAAACCCAATTAATCAGATGAATGAAATAGCATTGGGGATGTGGAGTCCGCAACGTAGTGTAATAATTGATATGATAATGGTTCAATTAATTTCTTTAATAGTCATGATGGTAGCAGTTTTATTGTTTAGAGGTGCAGAGTTATCCACTAACGAGGCTACATTTTTTGTTTTTGGTTTATTCTCTTCGCTTGTGTTTCTAAGTGCAGTTTATGCAAGAATAACACAATAGTGGTAATAATATTGAATAACAAGGTTGTCCTACGATAATCAATGGATGAAGCAGCGCGTATAACAAAACGCTCATGTTCTTTCTGTCAACATCCAGACAGAGATGGTCTTGAAGATGATTTACTTGCTGGAAATACCACCCCTAAAGTAATGGACCAAGAGATGGGTTGGAGAGCAAATACCGCAGATAGACATTTTAGAAATCATATGGGTGAATACCACATGGGTGCTAATCCTAGTTGTGTGATTTGTTCTCATGATAATAGGGCTGCTTTAGAGGCTAGATTTTTTACTGACGGAACAGAATCGGAGGCTATTGCTCAGGAATTAGGTATTGCTGAGAATACTGTGTATCATCACATGAAGCACCACTTTCAACCGTTGGTTAAAAAATCAGCAGCAGTTGAGGTCGCAATTACGGTTGGTCAAGAACTTGGCATACTTAGAAACAATGTTGAAAAACTAAACGACAAACTTTCAGAACTTCTTTCTGAAGGAAGTGTACATGAAGATGGTTTTGTTAGAGATGCTGTATCATTACATAAAGAAGTAAGGGAATCAATAAAAGACTTAGTAAAATTCAATGATACTTGGGGTAGTGATACTACAGAAACTACAGTAAATCAAACAATAAATATCCTGAAAGTAGAATTAGCAAAAGAATCACCCGAATCTTGGAAGAGAATAAAATCCCAATTAATAGAATCTGCTGGGGGAGACATAGCGTGATTATTATTGATGAGTTGTTTGTTTCTTCTCATCCCGGTTATAAATTACTTCATGATAATTTTATTATTGACGAAAAGAGATTACCTGTGTTTTTAGATTATGTTTCTTTAGTATTTCAAAAGTTTAATTTTTATGTAGAAAAAGAAAACTTAGATTTGATGTTTGGAAGTAGTATTTTAGAAGTTATAGAGTATCTAAAAATACTTTGTGAGAATGACGAACCTGACAAAGTTTTTGAAACTAGAAGAAAATTAAGAGAGGTTTTACCTATGATAAAAGGTGAATTAAAGTTGATGGGTAGTTGTTTCTTAGAACCACCTAGCATCCAACAGTTCTATGAGGACATAGCCTCTGCGTTGCAGCGCTCTAGCGCATATCTGATGGGGGATTACTAATGACTGAAGGAATGATGGGAAGAGGTTCTGATACCAGAATGTACTCTCCTCGCTCAGAATCAGAGATTATGTATCGAAATAACGATGGGGATGGGGCTTATAACCCCGGTGACCCAAAGTATGAAGATATGCAAAGAGAGAAAAAAAGAAAAGAAAAAGAAAAGCATGAGAAAAAACTCAGACAAAGAAAACATATCAAGATAAGACCCGGCACATTAAGAGAAGTAGGTGAGAAAGAAGATGAAGATGAAAGAGGAGACGATTCTAACAAATATGACGCAGACCGAGAAACTCACTTACAGACAGGCGCTGCGGGTAATTTTGGCTTTTTATCTAGTTTAGCAGGTGGCGCAAAAGGACCGGGTGTAGGTAGAGGTGAATTAATTGCTACTGGTGAACCTATGAATGCTGCTTGGTCAGAATTAATAAAAGCAAAAACTAAGAAACAAAGAGAAAAACAAAATAAAAAGGAGGCTAGAAAAAAGGGTCGCCCAAGCACTGGTGAATTTAAAAAACCAAAAGGAGGGTATTCTCCTAAATCTGCTACATCTAGAAGAGCAAAAGCGCTGTCAAGAAGTTTAGGAGGCTCTAAGAAAACTGGTTTAGGAAGAGCACACTTAGCAGTCGAAATGTCACATCGTGGGTTAAAAACAAAACAACCTATGAGACTAGAAGACCCTAGAAAATATGCAAGTTTTATGGCAAGACAAGGTGCTATGGCACAACAAGGTCAAGTAAGAACTCCAGCATCACCTACACCAGCATCAGTAGTTGGTTTTTCAGGAAGAGTACCTAAACCTAAATTAAAACCAATGAGACCTCCACCAATTCAACCACCAAGAATTGCTGGTGCTCCACATTTGGCTATGGGAGGTGGTGCTTCCGGTACTGGTATGCCCTCACCTGTTATGACAAGTGAAGATATATTTATTGGCTCAGAATTACAAAAAAGAAGAGGAGGTTTTGATTGGGCTACCGTACAAGAATTAAGACAATTACTCAATAGAACTAGAAGAATCCTTAGAGAAAAAGAAAGTAAGAAGAAAGGATATGGGAATCCTGATACAAGTGGTGCTGGAAGTAATCTCCCTAAACATCCTAGTAATGCACCTAAATCTACTAATAGAAATGAAGGGGCTACAGAAGATGCAAAGACAGACCCTCGCCACTTCGGAATTGATACAGTCGGTCATGATGTTGGGCGAGGGGGCGCAACACCATGAGAGTTGTAGTTGATTTTTCTAAACCAAAAATAATTTTCAAAGGTGATGGGAATCACGGTGTTCACCCAGTAACCGGAGACATATTCTATTTAGGAAATCACCCCGAACATATAATGCATGGTAATCATGATGACTCTCACCCTGAAGGTTATGATAGGCCAATGTTTTCTCATTATGGAGATAAGGATGAAGACACTAAGGGTCAATGGGGTACTGGTGAGTTTGGTGAAAAAGTTTGGAGAGATGAGTTCGGAATAGACCACATGCACGGAATAGATGGTTTAATTCGAAAAGTTGGTTTTAAACTAAAACAAGCGGGTTCTAATAAAGACCCTAGAGAAGTTGTTCAAGAAGCCATTCAAAGATACAACGATGAGAAAACTAAGAGAGGAGATAATAATCATACTTTACCACATGTAGAATCTCATGAATGGCGAAAACTTAAGTTAATGGATTATCAATCCGGGAAAAATAAAAATGAAACTTTAGGAATGAAAATTAGGGGTTCTCATGGTAGTGAAGAAGCAGGGACAGATAGACACAATCAGTTTGGTACTGTTTTTGCTAATAGTGTTAATCATGCAATTCTTGGTAGATTTGGTGAAACATACGCAATACCTATGGCTCATTTTATTAAAGATATTTTAGTAGAAGATGGTATTCAATTAGGAAAATATGAAGAGGGTATTACTCATCATAATATATCAGTTGATGATTTAGCAATTAATTCACAAACAGGCCAAGCAATTGCTTCACGAAAAAAAGGAGTGATGGGGCAAAAATTAGGTTCAGGTGGGGAGATGGCCGATTCATGGTTACAAAGAATGGGACAAGAAAAAATGGGTCAATCAGTCGGTGATATTCATTCTTGGGAAATGATGCGACATTTACCAGATGTTTTGTATTCTACAGGTAAAACAGGTAGAAAAGCAGGAATAGATAAGTTTGCACAAACACTTCTAGAATTAGACCCTAATAAAATACCACCTGAAGTTTTGAATGAGCCGTTTTTTGCTGATGCAGGTGGAACTTTTACATTAGGTCAAGTTATTTCAGATGCAACATTAGCCAATGCAGCAGTTAGAAAATTAGCAGAAACTCCGACTGCATTACATCTGTTAATGGGTGACCCAAAACAAGGAATAGCAAGTCAAGTAGTAGATGCATTAAGAGAAAATATCAGTACTCCTGAAGATGCTATGGCATATAATGATTTTAGAACACATGTAAATGCTGGTAAATTAAAAACTAGATATCAATTAGATAGAAGAAAAAAAGGACATGGAGTTGCTGCTGATTTATTTGCTTTTGCTAATCTTATGGGTGAGTCTGAGGCCGGAGGAGGAATAAGTGCATTACGGGATTTAGATTTTGAACATTCTCTATCTTTACATCCTGACGTAGAAGGTCAAAGAAGAATGACTGAACAAATCGCAAGAGCATTAGCAGTTCATCATGGTCATACTCCAGACAGGCCAATTTTATCAGCAGAAGAAATGCCTTCTCGTGCAGTAGGTTCTAGACTTAGTTCCGGTGTTTCGGCTCAAGAGTTTGCTCCACATATTATGGATAATTATATTCATACAACAAGTCCATCAGTAGAATCTCCAAAACAAACTACGACTTTTGCACCAATAAGTGATAGACCCGCAGAAACAAGAACCGCTACAATTAATCCAGCAGTGAAGGAAAAAGTAGCGGTAGAAAGAGCACCCACTCTTGATACTTCTCCTACAATGACTGAAGCAAGACAGGCTTTCCAATACGCTTCGCCTGAACAAGTGCAAAGAGTATATGCGGCCAGACAGCCTCCGACCCAATATATGGGTGGGGGTCAAAGAACTCCAGATTTCTCTTCTCCTGAAGCACAAGAGCGTCTTGCTAGATTCCAATCATCTGTTTCTGACTTAGGTCAAGGTAGATTACCACTTACATTCAAAGCCGAAGATTCTTCTATAGAAGATAGACTAATCAAAGCAATGGAGAACCTACAGATTAGAGATGCTAGGCTTGATGATAGTGTTCGAAAATTATTACCACAGCAGAAATTAAGTATCTTTAGTGAAGATGATATAGCATATATGGCTAGTAAAACTCAAATCACAAAGACAGATGTAAAGGCGATTTTACTTTCTAAGGGTGATTGGAACAGAATATCTAAAACATTCAAAATAGACGAAAGTATCATCAAAGCCGTTAAAGTGGCATTTATGGGGGGATTGTGATAAGTAAAGTTCTGATTCTTAAACAAGGAGAAGTACCTCCTCCCCCTTCTGGCGGGTCATCTTCAGGAATGGGGGATTTACTTAGTTCTCTGGCTGGTCAATATTTTGGTGGTAGAAGGGTTGCAGATATAAGAGAAAGAATAAAAGATAGAGCCACACCAGAAGAAATAGAAAGATTTGAACGTAGACAAAGACAGGCTAATAAGTTCGCTACAGGCGTAGGTGTTTTAGCGGGTATTGACTCTTTTGGAAGAAATTTGGCAGAAGGAAAGTTTAGACCACTTTCTGCTGTAAATACTGGTATGGGTGCAGGAATTACCGTAGGAAGCCTCGCTGCTCCCGGAATGGCTGAACTTGAAAGAAGAAAAATTGGAAGAAGAATTCAAAGTGAACCTGTTAGGGTTACTAGACCAATAACACCAGCAGAAACAGAAAGATATAATTTACCGAGAGGTCAACAAACTTTTGATATGTCTACTACAGGTGGGTTACCAAACTTAACACCGGAAATAAAAGAGCCTACAAGAACCATGCCGGAAGAACAAGTAAAAGTGTTGGCTCCTAATGTTTCTCAGCCTACTCTTAATCAGTTTACAGAAAAAGATATGGTAAAAATCATAAATCAAGATGATGCTGAAGACGCAAGGGAAGAAAAAAGATTGAATGCTAAAAATTTAGACGGTTCTAATCAAATGCAAGGAAATGTGTGATATCCATGATTGACGATAAGGGTCAAGACATGCAAGATTTCATCATGCAGATGGATAGAGAAATGAGTAAAAAATCATTTCAGTATTTTTTTACAGAGATTTTAAAATTTGATTTAAATTGGCATCACGAACAATGGGAGAAGGGTCTTGCTGGAAGTAGATATTATTGTGTAAAAGCGTCAAGAGACCACGGTAAATCTGTTTTCTTTATGAGTTATGCATTATGGTTAGCAGCATTTAATCCTAATACACACATTATGATTTTCTCACACTCTTTAGAACAGACTCTTGAACATATGAGATTTATTAGAAATAACATAGATATGGCTGAATGCTTAAGAGATTTGAAACCTCAAGGAAAACCTTGGGCTAAATCTTACTTCGAGTTTACAAATGGTAGCCGTATTATGGCTAAATCGGTTGGTGGGGCAACTCGTGGTTTCCACCCTGATGTTGTTGTTTGTGACGATATTCTTTGGGGTACTAGTTCTGGAGAACTAGCAAGAACTGCTGACTGGTTTTATGGTGTTCTTTTACCAGTTCTTCACCACAGTTCTCGTTTGATGATGGTAGGTACACCTTTCAGTTACAACGATTTGTATGCAGAATTGGAAAAGAAAGACACTTTTACTGTAGAAACATATCCAGCGATAAATCAAGAAGGTGAAGCGTTATGGCCCGGAAGATGGAATCTTGAGGCATTAGAAGAAAGACGACTTTCTATGCCAGCGATACAGTTTTCTCGTGAATACCTATGTGAACCTATTCATGACGTTGCAAGTATGTTTCCTAATGATATACTTGAAAAAGCCAGAGACCCTGAACTTATTTTAATCCCAAGAGCAGATACTGCTTACAATGAAGAAGGTGAACCTGATGGTATTTACGGGCAGCATTTCTTTGGTTGGGACCCAGCAATTTCTTCTGATAAAAATGCCGACTATACTGCTATGGTAGGACTTAGAATAAAACCAGATAATGGCGGAATAAAAGAAATAGTACACGCAGTACATCAAAAAGGAATTTCTAGCATGAATCAGAAAAGACAAATTATATCTATAAATAATAAGTTTATGCCAGAGTTAATTGAATTAGAAGGTAATAATTTTCAAAGAATGTTGGCTACTGAGTTAAAAGAAATGGCATCTGATATACCAGTCAAGACTTTCATGACAACAAAACAAAAGAAAGAGACAATATTTATGTCATTGTTGTTAGCATTTGAACAGGGACAAATAAAAACCCCATACGGGAATGAAGAGTCTCGTAAGTTTACTCACACTCTTGAACAAGAGTTAAACAGATTTGGTATGCAGAAAAATGGTAGATTAGAATCTGTAGGAGTTCATGACGACTTAGCAATGGGTTTGGCTCTTGCTAATTTCGCAACTAAAGAGTTCAAAGGAAGTGTTGTCCTTCTTGATGATATTTTACCCGGCTTTGATGATTGGCATGCGGGTAGAAAACATCGTAATAGTGGTTGGATGATACCATAGAGTTGAAAAAGGAAATAAGATACGAAGGAAAGTGATGTGGATGAATACAACATACATGATGGAAGAAAACCAAAATACTTCTATATGGTATAGAATAGATAATTAAGGGTCATTTAAGGGGTCAAAAATATGTGGTCAAGTGCGATTCTAAAAGACTCCTTTATGCTAAAAGAAAATATTCTAGAATCTACTGATAAACCTCTACAAATTAAGAAGTTTTTTTCAAACACAGGAGAAGGGTGGTTTGAAAGTCATCTTGGTATTACAGCAAATGAGTTTGTTTCTAGGCTTAGAAAAACGAGAAGAGTCAATAAAGATGTAAAACATGAAATTGACGATATAATAAAAGATGTCAGACAATTAAAAAAGTTAGAAGTAGAGACTACACTATCTCAAATACCTTGGGCTGAGAATAGATATGACACACTTAGGGGTTTAGGATTATCAGATAGAGATTTAAAATCACTTAGAAGATTTTCAGATTCAAGAAAAACTGGATTGATAAACGCTTGTCAATTATGGGAGAAGGCTGACAATTCTTTGAAAGCCCTTGATGAGTATCAAGATGTTTGGGGTCAACAAGAAAACCAAGAGTGGGCTAATGCTATGCAGCATAAAAAAGATGCAAGAAAAATGTGGAAAACTAGTTTACATCAAATAGATAAACTAAACACAAAAGATAGAGAGACTATAGAAAAAGCCAGTTTGGTTTTAACAGAAAGAGGACCTATGAGTAGTAGAGCCATTTTTGAACATTTAAGTGAAAATAATATTCTTCATAAGAGTATGACTAGTAACAAGTTATCAAAATTAATTTCTATGTATGGAGAGGAGTTAGATATTACAGCAGGGGCTTCTAGAGGCACTTTTGTGAAAATGGATAAGAATGGTTTGATTTTAAAAGACCCTTTTGCTTATGCTGCTGGGTTTTTAGATGCTGATGGATATATTACAATTACAAGTAGGGGAGAGGCTAGAGCAGGTTTTGTTGCTACGGGCGATAGGGGAAGAGCACACTGCGAACAATTACATAAAACACTTGAATGTGGCATTTTACAATTAGACCAAAAAATACACAAAAACTCTACAAGAAGTCAACATAGGTTACAATTTTATTCAAAAGGGGATGTAAAAAAATTACTCAAAATGATTCTTCCACATCTTCAAATGAAAGATGTTCAAGCAAAGGCGGTTTTGCAATATCTCCAAGAGGAGGACCCTCTTCGTAAGACCGAGTTGTTGCGAGTGGTGAGGTACAATAATTGGAAAGATGATGCTACAAAGGCTGAATCTTTACTATCTCAATGGGAATGTTCAACTGATGATATAGCAAAGTGGACGGAGGGAATATAATGGCCGATGATGAAAGTAGAGTAAGTAGATTCATCAACGCCCTTTCTAGTCCGTTTAGGAGAAGGACTACACCTCAACCTCAAATGCCAATGTTAACTACTGGAATACAAGAGCCAGTATTAGCACAAGGAATTACTCTTCCTGCCCTTTATGCTGTGTCTCGCGAGAACTTAATTCTTAGAACAGTATTAGCGAAATTAAAACAAGAAATATTTCGAAGGGGGTATTACTTTGAAAAGAAGTTTGAAACTAAATGTGTAGATTGTGGTGAAGAATATCAACATTCAGTAGATTCTTGTAAAGCCTGTGGGGGAGAAGTAAGACCCCCAGATGTTGACGAGGCTGTATATCCGCGTTGGTTATTGAAGCAAGAAAACTCTATGGAACAATCTTTTATGCATATTTTACAAGAGATAGAAGATGATTTGAATATTGTCGATGATGCTTTCTTGATTTTAGTAAAAGAATACTTCGTAGACCCAGACACTGGAGAAATACAATTTTATAGAGTAAAAGAAATCATAAGGGGTGACCCTATTTTTATGAGAATAGTGGCAGATAAAAGAGGGGTAAGAGGTGGTAGGTACAAGGTTTGTGCTATTCATAGAGACCAAATTAATTATCCCGGTCAAGACGACGCTTGTCCAGTATGTGGCTCTAAAATGGAAGATGCTCATTACATTAATATGGCTGGCTCAGGAAAGAATCAATATTATCTAAAAGGTGAAGTCATACATATTTCAAAATATAATCCAAGTAAATTATACGGTAAATCTCCAGTTAATACTATGTGGAGACAAGCAATGTCTCTAACTGCTATGGATAATTACATCTATACCGCTTATCAGAAAAGAAGAATACCAAAGGGTATTATTTCTGTTACTACAGATAATCTAGAATCTATGAAATCTTTTTGGAAATCTGTTGACGAAAAAATGGAAAGAGACCCGCATTATGTTCCTAAAGTTGGTATTGAAAGTTCCACTGGAAGAGGGGGTGTAAATTGGGTTAAGTTCATGGACACTCTTGAAGAGATGCAATACATGGCTGTAAGGGATGAAATTAGAAATCGTATTGCTGCTTATTATGGGGTTTCATCAGTATTTATGATTGATAATGGTAAATCTGGGGGACTAAATAACGAAGGTATGCAAATCTTGGTTACAAATCGGGCTGTAGAATTTGGACAAAAAGTATACACTGAAGTTTTATTTCCAAGAATGTTAAAGGAAATGAATGTCTATGATTGGAAGTTATCTCTCTATCCTAATGAAGAAGAAGATGAGATTACAAGATTGAGAAGAGACGAAATGGAAGCGAACCTTGCTCAAAGAATGATGATGTTAGGTTATCAACCTGAATTATTAGAAGAAGGAAAGAGAGATATTAGATTTGTCTATAAGAAATTAGAAACAGGCCAACAACCCGGTGGAGCACCCCCTGCTGGTGGAGCACCCCCTGCTGGTGGAGCACCCCCTGCTGGTGTACCTCCGGGTGTAATGCAACAGGTAGGTGGGGCTTTACCTCCGGGTATTATTAATCCGGGAGGAGAAGGTATTGGCATGAGAAATAGAGGTCCGGCAAGACCTGAACAAAGAACTTCAATGGGTGCGGGTTCACCCTTCTCTAATGTACAACAAAGAGGCTTACAACAAAGACCTGTTGAAAGAGCACAAAGAGGGATTTCTGAGGCAAATAGGCCTCGTGGGGCATAAGAGTAATTAAATAGGTATGTCTACGGAGCGAGTGAGTAGCATGAACTTAACCAAGATGGACTCCTTTGCAAGAAAGATGAATTTACACGCGAAAGCCTTTTCTGAGGCCTTAGATTTAGGAGATGCTGAGTTAGCAAAATCGCATCTTCAAGAAGTTTTGAAAGTTAGTAATTTTTTAAATGATGACCTTCATTATGCTATTCAAAAATCTGCTGAAGAAAAACATGTGAATGAGTTTGCAAACGGAGTTCCTGTAATGAAGTTTAATGAAAGAGGAACAAACTTTGATACTTCTCAAAGAGATAGAGTTCTCAAAGGTACAGTTATTCCTGCTAGAACTAACTATCAAATGAGAAAACATTCTGGTACTTTCGGTGGATGGCAAAAATAGGTGCTTTAAATGTCAGAAGAATCTACTGAAGAGCGATTGGTTAACGCTCTTATTTCTAAAATGGAATCTATGGAGTCTGACATAAACGCAGTAAGAAGGGAAAATGAGTTATTAAGAAAGATGATGAGTGACCCTTCTTCTCTTTTTAAGAAATCAGGTTTTGTCCGTATATCTACTCCTCTTAGTGAAGATGTTGCTGGAGATGCTTTTAGGGGGGAAGAAGCGATTAACCTTCAAAAGTCAGAAGGGCAATTAGATAATTATACTAATGAACAGATTCATGAAATGAGTTGGGAAGAGATTCATGACATGGCTGATAATGTAAAAACACCAATGGAGTTGTATTAAGATGGTAAGACCAAGATATAGTGAAGTAGACAATGACGCAATTGACCTTTTGAATAAGGCTCAAAAATTATTAAAGAAAGCAGAAAAACTACAGATGGTGGAACATGATGGTAAGAAAGTGCCTCACTTCGCTGCTGATGGTGTGGGGGACAAAGATGCCAAGAAGAAAGGAAGTATGGCTGAGAAAGACAAATACTGCATGAAGAACTTCGGTAAGAAATACTCTGAGTGTTCTGACAAACAAAAATCACAGTGTGACAAGGCTCATGGAAAAGTCGAGAAAGGAAAGGGCATGGGTATGTGTTCCGAGTGCGGTGAGATGAAGATGGACATGGAGAAAGGTATGTGTATGAAAATGGGTTGCGGTATGAAAAAGTATGGTGAAATGAAAAAAGCAAGTCCTAATTTTATTACAACTTTTTCTACTGAACCTCAAGATGTTACTTTCGTAGCGGAATCCGGTGGACAAACTAGAAACGCATATTACACTTCAAATCAACATTTATTAGATTCAGAAGATGTTGCTAATAAAGGGGCTACAAGTTATGCTTACAACTTAGATACTTTATCCCCTACAGTCAATACACATGATAGACCTCTTGAGTCTCATGAAATAACAAGCGGTGGAGAGTCTAAGACCAACGAGTGAAAAAGGTGGTTTTAGTGTGCAAGAAGATGCTGCTGATATTTTCATAAGAGCAAGAGACGATTTAGTAAACGCAGTATCTATTTTAGATGAAGATATCTCAACTTATGTTGAAGAGTATATTTTTGCTAAATCTAATCTTGATGTAAATGGATTTGATTTTAATCCTACTTGGAAAGAAGAAGTTTGTGATTTATTAATTAAAGAAAAAAGAAAGAAAAAAATACTATCTAGGGAAGAAAAAGCATTACTAAGATTAGATAAAAGGGGACACAATAGTGTAGATGACCCATTTAAAAATAGGATAAAATCTAGAATTGAAGAACACACTGACGAACATATCCCACATACAGCAGCAAGGGGACATGGTGCTCAATTAGATGTCGAAAGGGACCCAACTAGTATTTATCCTAATGCTCATCCTTTTGATAGAGACCATAATACTCTTCATAGGATTGAACCCTCTTCTGGTTTACCGATGCGTTTTCATATATTAGCAAAAAAATTTTTACCAGCAAAAGAAGGTGAAAAATCAATTGCTGAGAAAATAAAAAATTATGAAATAGCAGTTGAAGATTATTTAACTAAAACAGGTAATCACGCTATTTCAAAAAATGTTAAGGGTGGGTATAGTTTTCTTGGTCCTTTGTACACAGGTAAAGGTGTTAATACATTAAGTCATGAAGTTGATGCGTATAATAGGGATTTTGAACGTTGGAAAGAAAATAACGATGATGGTTCTAGTGATTTTGAGTTAAGACAAAAACATTTTTCTGATAGATTAAAATCTTGGGAAAATAGAGAGCACAAACCTGAGTATGAAGAAGGCTCAGACCCTACATTAGCAGAATATTATGGAACGGGTGTAGGTGATTTAGAAAACCCAAAAGATATGGCTCATCCAGAATATCTTTCAGATTTAGCATTTAAATTAGGTTTAGAGTGGTATTCGCCAGAAGAAAGGACTAAGATTTTTGAACATCTTCATGATAAAAATAAAGGTAGTGATTCTAATAGACAATTATTAAAATTTGATGATGGTTTTGAATTACCTATGGGTAGACTAAAAAGAACCTTAAGAACTAGAAGTGCAAACGCGAAAACATTTACTTCTAATGAACCACATTTAGGTGGCGACAATAATATAACTCCTAGATTAATGGCTAATTTACCTGAAACTGATAAAGATAAATTTGCTTTTGATTCTGCTTTTAGAGCAGCAAAAGTGCCTGTAGATAAAGATGGAAAAATTATTGGAGATATAACTTATGAAAAAACAAGTGAAAACCAAATACTAAAACCCCTATCTGAGATTGCTTTGGAAAATTTACATGACGCTATGGGGCATGATATTGATGAAGACGGTTGGTTATTCCAAGCGTTTCCTAATATGAGCAAGAAAAGATTACTAAAATTAAAAAGAGAATCTGGTGACGATTTTAAAAAAGCCCTAGCAAAAGAAAGTAAGAGTGCTAAAAATATGGTTCCTGAAAGAAATATTTTACACGCTTTGGGTTTTAATTCAGATGGAAATGAGATGGAAGAACATGAAGTTTATGACAACTTTTCTGGTCCTTTAATAGATAATAAAATGTTAAAAGAATTAATGAGAAAGAAAAAAGACTTTTTAGGATTAGAGACAAAACACAACCAATTAACAGATGCTTACAATCTTTATGGGAGTAATAAATCTCATGGTGAGTTTACTTCTCCAGAAATAAGAAAAGCCTTAGAGGATTTACAAGGTATTACACCTGCATCTCTATTTGCTCCCGCTTATACGGGTGCGGCTTTAGGAATGGATTTCCATACATTGTTTAGGTCATTACATTATCCAATAGCGGATAAGGAAGGAAACTCTATTCTGGGTTCAACAAGAGGAGACCACAAAATTCCTAATCAAAATCAAGGTTTGTTTGGACATTTAATCTTACCAAGACCAGAAGAAAGTAAGATTAGTTCTCATGCTTTACAACATAATAAATCCTTAATTAAAAAAGTTGGAGGTTTTGCTAATATTATAAATGCTGATAGAAATCATTCTACTCATCCTCAAATTTCTAGTGTACTACATGGTAATAATAGAAACAACAATCAAGAAAAATATAAACAAAAAAAGTTTGTTGAAGATTTATCACCTTTTTTATTCTCAACAAATCCTAATTCCGATAACCCCTATGGATTAGAAAGGGGAATGGGAATTGAAAGAATAGTTGATGATGATGTTGTAACAGATATAAGTGATACACTAGAAAACTCTTTTCAAGAAATGGCTATGAAAGATAAAAAAGCAGATAGAAATGCTCTTTTTCATGCTAAAAAATTACAATTAAGAAAAGGTCCAGATGTTTTTAATTATCAAGTTGGTGATGATGTTTCTGCTAAACTATTTGAAGGGAGTTATCATGGAAATAAACTTAACGATAAATTAAATGGTGATATACGTATTATTTCTGAAATGGCTAAACATTTAACTCAATATTACCCTGATGGCTTCTTAGACCCAAGTAATCCAGCAATTAGAGAGAATGTTGCAAGATTATTTGCTGATGCTAATACAGCCTTGAAAGTATTACCACCTGAGTATTATGAAGAATTAGGTATATCTCACCCTACTACTATAGATTGGGGATTTTCTAAAGAAGAAATACCTTTAGATTCTAAACTACATGGTCTTGGTAGTTTCATAAAACAGGCCGGTATTCCAGTACATAGCGAAACTGATGCAAAAGAAATAGCAGAACAGTTAGGATTCCCTTTAGATAAAGAACATTTAGACCATATCAAAAAATCTTTAGGTACAATTCCTGAAGGTGAAGGAAGATTCTTGATGTCTAATAAACAAATATTATCTAATTTATTCAATAAAGAATATGATAGAGATATAGATGAACACCTCTTTGAAGAATCAGGTCATGGAACTAAAGACATAAAAACTAGAATTTCTAATCTTAGAAAATATATAAATCAAACTATTAAAGATGAAGAAGGTAATACTATACCAAAATTTTCTGAACAAGATAAATTAAGATTTAAAACTGAAATAGAAAGATTAGAACCTTTAAGAAATACAGAAAAAGAATTTAATTCTCTCTCTGGATTATTAAATAATATAGAGGAAAGACATACCAGAAATCCTGAATTAACTAAAAAGAGTCTTTCTCGTAATTTAGAAAAAATAGGTATAGAACATGACTCAGCGAATTTTGAAGATATGCAAAAGGCTTTAGATAATCATGTGAATGAATTACATGCCGAGTTAATTGGTGATATACCTGATACTAACTCAGTTCATAGTAGAAGTGGTTTAATTAAAAATTTATTTGGACAAAAAGAACACGCAGAGGCTTTAGGTATTTCATATCTAGAAGGTGATACTGTTGACGAGTATCACAAACAAAGTGGGGTAACGGAACAAAATACATCTTTTGCTACAAGTAAAAGAAGTAGACCGTATGGTTTGAAAATTACAAGGGGGTCTCAATCTACTACACCTAAAATGCACCCTCATAGTGAGGCTACCCACAATCTAAGGGGTTTAGTTTTACATGATGGTTCAGATACACCTTTAGACACAAAAGTTTCTAGTGAAAAAATAGATTGGTTTAATCAACCAGTTTCAAATGACGGTAGCGGCCCTACTGTAACTAACATCTTTGGAGAGTGTTTCAAAACAGGATTAGAAATGAAACCAGAAGGGGCTTTATCTTTTGAAGGTGGTAAACCTGCTTTTTATCCTACAAATCATACACAAAGATTAACTGAACCTGCTCCACAACATTTGAATGTGGCATTTGGTAACGAGATGAGTAGTCAGATTCAAAACGCTGAAACTAGACCTTTAGAAAATGAGCAATCGCATGTAGAAACAATATCTCAAGGTTTTGGTGATGTACAACCTATGATATCTGACCCCTTAAATCAATTTCATAAGGATGCGGGAGTTTATGCTAATTCATTATTGAATCCTGATGAATTATTAATTAAAGGGGATAAAGAACCCGGTTGGGTTCCACCAATTAGACCAATGCATAGAATATTCAAGTTTAAACAATTAGAAGAACTTAGAGGTTTTACTGGTGGTTGGTGTGTTTCAAAATGGTATGATGGAAAGAGATTAGTCATCACTAAGAAAAACAAGAGAGTCACAGCGTATTATGAAGATGGTAGTAGAGGTGCAGTTCCTGATTGGGTAAAGACAGGTATCAAAAAATTAGGAGAAAAAGATGCTACATTTGATGCTGTATTATCTAAAAAGAATCTACACGTAATTGATATAATGCATTACGATGGTACAGATGTAATGGATATGACTGTTAGAGAGAGATTCAAAGTTTTAAGAGGTCAATTTGATAGCCATGAAGATGTGATAATTTGTGGACCACACGATACTCGATTTACAGATGATGAGGGGTTGAAAGATGCAGTAGATAGTTTGAGTAAAGAACATTCTACACTTTTATTGAGAGATAATAAATCTACTTACATGCGAGGAGAAAAGAGGCATCCTAAATGGGTTTTATTGCGTAAGAATAGAGATTTAAATTTGATTGTCTTAGATAGAAGAGGTGAAGCACCTGAGTTTATTTACAGATTAGGTGCTGGTCCAGTAATCGACAAAGAAGGATTTGGGGATAGGGCTGTTCCTTTCAAAGACCAAGTTTATGTTGATGTAGCAACAATTACTAGTCCTAAACCATTTGAAGAAGGTGAGATTGTTAGGGCTAGATTCACTGGTGTAGAAAAGAATGAAAACTATGAAAGAGATGTGTATAATGTACAATTAAGTAAATTAGTTGGTGAAGGAGAGGGTGAAGGAAGTGCTAGTTTAGAGACACTATCGTTACTAGCAAAGGCTTTCCCTCCTATTCATTTACCACACGATATAGATATAATTGATAGAAACGTAATTATCTCTTTACCTAATGATGATAGTGTTACCTATAAATTAGAAAAATCTTCTTTAGGATATTGGGTTCATTCCCCTACTACTTCTCTTTCAGATATGGGGTTAGGTGCATATAGTATAGAGTTGTCAGAAAGCCTTAAGCCGTTTTGGGGACAAGTTGCTAGTTTGATGTTGAAAGGGAAAGTAACTAAACTTCCTTCCGAAGATAAAAAAGTTAGAGAGGAAATACAAGAAGAAGAAAGTGCAGGTCTTGTAGACGCTGATGATAAGAATAGATTGTTAAAACCAAGTTTTGAAAAAGCCTTAGAAATTATAGAAAGAAGTTTAGATGTATTAGATAAAGGACATTCAAATATGGCAGGGAGAGGTTTAGGAATTGATTTGGGAGAACCAAATGGAAGCCCAAGAGGACCAACAGTGCTTCAAGATGAGAGTACTATGCCTGATTATGATATGAGAAGTAGACCTACCGAAGAACCAGAGAAACCAGAAGATTATCCTAAAGCGAAAAGGGACACTAATAAAAAGTTGAAATCCGCTTCATATAAATAGTATAACAATAGATTTCTCTGAGCATGATGTCTGCGACAGTACGTTCCAGTAATACTCAAGGCATCACTATTCTCAAAGGCGGAGACCTAGTTGTTGCTGGATATGCTAGTGTTGAAGTTGTGGATAAACAAGGTGATAAAATCACTAAAAACGCATTAAAAGATGCTTTTGCAAAGTATATGCAGGATGAAAAATACCGCAATGTACAGTTAGCACATTCAAATATACAGGTTGGTGAGGTTATACCTTCTTACACCGACAACCAAGGTCGTTTGTGGAAAAGCGAAGTTGATGACACAGGAATGTTTGTGGTCGTTGCTTTGAGAGATGACATTGAGAAGGCGAAAGAGGTCGCCGCAGAAATAAGAAAGGGTTCGCTTCGTGGTTTTAGTATTGGAGGACAGGCTTTCAAGCGTGTTCGAAAATCAGATGCTGAACATGGTGACTACCAAGAAATCAGCAAACTAGAACTTCACGAGATTACAATATGTGAGAGGGGCATCAATCCAGAGGCCACCTTTAGGATATTAAAACAAGACCAAATGGTGAAAAATATGACAAACGATGATAATGTTATGACGCAAATGACTGATGTCTTGTCTCGCCTTGAAGGTCGCCTTGATGATATGGAGAAAGCAATGCCTCCTGCTCTGAAAGAGGCGATGGACAAGAAGGGGGACAAACCCGAGAAAGCCGATGAAAAAGAAGCAAAAGATGACAAAAAGAAAGAAGATGCTGACGTAGAAAAGTCAGAGTTTTCTGATGTCATTACTTCTGAGTACCTAAACTGGATGGAAGACACTCTAAAGAGTGCTGGAGTCGATGTTGATGGTGCAAGAAGTCACTTCGATGGAATCGAGAAAGCCAACCTTGGCTCAACCCCTGAAGCAATCGGCGACGGTGCTGACTACTTCGCAGGGCAAGTTAAAGGAAGAGCACAAGAAAACGGTGCGCCTTCTACTAACGCTGTAGGTAAAACTACTGGTAGTGGTGGAAAAGTCGAAAAATCCGATTTCTTGACTCCTGATATGGTATCTACATCTGATGTAGAGGCTGCATATGAAGTATACAAAGCAGCAATGGAAGAAGCGGAACTACGCAAATCCCTTGAGCATGACTTCGCAAGCCGATATGAATCAGAGAAAACAGCAGCAATTACAAAAGCAAATGCTATGGAATTTGATGCTCGTGGACCATTGGATGAGATTTCAAAAGCAATTTCTTCTCTATCCGAGAGAATTGACTCAATTACAACACCAGCAGAAACTGGTGAAACCCTAGTAAAGAGTGAAGACTCTGTTCCATCAATTAATGTTCCTTCAACAGAAGACTTGGCAGAAATGTCATGGGATGAAGTGCATAACCTAGCAAATAGTGCATTTAGGAGTGCATAAATAAGGAGTGATAAAATATGGCAAGAAATTATGTACGAACAATAACTGATATGGAAAGATACTACTATGGTGCAGGTAACTCAATGGGTTACTCATACTCTGGTAGCGAACTACTGAAATCGGATAGCCCAATGCTATCCACAACTGCTGGTACTTACCAAGCAATCTATGGTAGAAAAGTATGGTCGCAACTGAACCAAGAGTTCAATGCGTTCTCTATTCTACCAAAGAGACCTTGGGACCGTTCTGGATGGCGTGTAATTACTGGAAAGCCTAACGGCGGTGCTCTACACGGTGGAGTTGCGGAAAACGCAACACTGCCTGACACTGTAAAGCCTACTTTCCAGCATGTTGCAGCAAAACCAAAGACCATTGCTCACACATTCGATATGTCTGAGACAGCAATCTTCCTTGCAGACAAGGA
>TARA_R100001163_G_C5068494_1_pt1 | contig 22705 bp, 19 predicted proteins | sample TARA_R100001163 | Tara Oceans TARA_R100001163 (sample SAMEA2621285) | marine metagenome | biome: marine biome (ENVO:00000447); feature: deep chlorophyll maximum layer (ENVO:xxxxxxxx); material: "saline water (ENVO:00002010), including plankton (ENVO:xxxxxxxx)" | depth 120 m
CACAGTATTACTATTTATATTGTGTTTAATTACACTCATTGGCTTTGCATTGCCTGTTATGTTAGGTAAAAATACACGCTTAATAATAAACTCTTCTTTTTTATTTTCTAGAGAATTATCATGTTTGCTATCTTCATCATTTTTATCGTTTTCTAAATTCTGTAAACTCTTTATGTTTTCTACTAATTCTATTTTCTTAAAAGATTCTATTTTTTCAGGTAACTTTGTTTTTAGATTAATTACTTTATTATCAGAACTGCTTGAGTTGTTACTTATATTTTTTAATAAACAATCCTTGTATGATAATTTCATACTTACTACTTAATATTGTACACGATATTTCATAATTAAAATTGATCGATAATTATGGTATTTATATATATACAATGCAATCTCTAAAAAGACAGTTAAGAAAACACTTTACCGGACAATTAATTACATTACCAAAATATAAATTGGATAATAATGCAAGTGAAGTTATAGCTAGTTTATTATTCAAACAAATTCCATCTAGTGGTAAAGTTCTTTCATTCCATCCTATGCTACACAAAAATGAAATTAACTTAACTGCTTTCAATTTTGATCTTGCAAACCAAAATAGATTAGTTCTCCCTAAAGTTTTAAATAATTCACCAATTATGCAATGCTATCAAGTAAAAAGTATCGATCCAGATAAGGGTCATCTAATCAAATCAAAGTACGGTATATGGGAACCTAACCCACTTAAATGTCGGGCTATACATCCAACCGAGATAGGTACTGTTATTGTTCCTGGACTAGCTTTTCAATCTACGCCAATAGACGGTAATTATTATAGATTAGGTAGAGGCGGAGGTTACTACGACCGATTTTTGAAATTAATAGATCCAACAATCATGAAAATAGGAATCGCATTCAAAGAACAATCATATGATGGAGAGATACCAAGAGATAGTTATGATGTTCCTGTTGATAAAGTTGTATTTTTTTAAATTATTACTGAAATAATTTAAAAATAGCCATTTTACCACTTAATTAATTTAATATTTTAATAAAATTCTCTAAAACATTTATAAGAATATTTATAAGAATTTATTTCCAAAGACCTTTAGATACGGCATCTTGTTTGGATACCTTGAGTGCAGCATCAAGCTCAATATCAAGTGGCTGAATACGTGCTTGACAACGAAGATCCTTATCTCTCATAATGAGCTCGTTTGAGCACCATTGGTTTGGTTGGCGTGGAATAGCACGTGGGTCAAATGGATTGGCCTTGTAAAGATTAAATCCATTGTATGCTCCTGGAACACAACAACTATTGCTTAAATTTTTCGAATAAAGTGAATAATCCATTATTATATTCTACCTTTCTATAACATATCTCTAGAAATTATTTCACATCCATCAAAGTCTAAATCATGGTTATCTAATGCGTAAAATTTTATATACATTTTTCTATCATTAGAATCAGACTGCTCATCATCCTTGTTTCCTTCTTTAATATTTTTATCATCATCCTCAACAATTCCCTTAGCTCTCTTTAATTTGTCAGATTTGGTTTTTCTTCCCTTCAATGTCCTTAAAGTTCTTAAAGTTTTCATTGTTCTATTACTCCTCTCCGCTTTCTGCGATTTTATATCATCCAAATCTTTCTGAAATATTGCCGAATTACTCCTAAACGCATTTGGTGTAGATTTTAACCATTCAATAAGAACATCAGCATTACTTCTATCCATAAAATATTCTTTATATCCCAACTCCTTAATATACTTGAAAAAACTATTCTCCAACTTTTGTGCTATATTTCTTGTTATCTCCAAATACATATTAAATTTAACATTAAATATCTGCTCCTCTATAATCTCATTCGCATTCTTATCCACAAAATAATGATCAATCTTACTTTCATCTCTACTCTTCTTACTAGCCTTAGTTGGATGTAAATACTTATGTTGATTACAATACTTTGTATATCCGTTTCCACACTCATCCATTATTTGACCACACTTCTCCTTCTCCCAAAATAAACAATCATTCACTAAACTATCAGCATGAGACGCTTCTACCAACCTATCCATCACAGGATTATCACGATCCATTATATTCCTATAACACTCACGATTTAATTGCAAAAGGAGTTCACTAAACTCAGGAGTCGTTATCCATTTCCGTATTAATTCTGGATTTATATCTAATTGTAGCTGAATAGAATTTGCAACTCTCTTTAATACCTGAGTATCATTGTAATCATAATCTCCAATTATCTCTAACTTTTTCATAAGTAAGATAATTGATTTATATTTTATTTATACTTTATCTAAATCTACATACTTCTATATCAAAGATTTTATATAATGAGAACAATTATACAAGACACCTGGAATCAACCCGACGATCTTGAGCTTATAGAATTTATGCTAAAAAATAAAATAAAATTTTCAATTCTATCCAAAAGCCAAATACTTAAATACAATTCCAGAGAAATTGATGCACTCTTTTGTGATACTAAAATAATTCAACTCAAACTACAAAAAGATAGATACATATATAATGTACCTAAAACTTATCCTGAATGTTTTCATGCATCTAATGATATATTAGATCTTTATCATCGAAAAATCCAAATAATAACTCTCCAGCAATTTTTTGATTCAATAAAAGATCTATCAAATATTACTCAACCTTTCTTTATTAAACCATTTCTAAACGACAAATCATTCAATGCTCTCGTTGTTAATACAAAATGGGATGTAGCCCATCTTAAATCAACATGCAAAGATCCTGAAAATACTAAAATATATATTTCAGAACCAGCTAAATTCATAAACGAATTTAGATTATTCATAGGCAAAAATAAAATATATGGAATAGTAGAATCCAGTAATTATATTTTAGATCCTCATGATATTAGATCAGTTGATGGACCTCCAAAAACATTTATCCAAGAAATACTAAAAAGAATTGATCATCACGCTTTTTATGTCGTTGATGTTGGAATGCTAAGTACTGGTAAATGGGCAGTCGTTGAAGTTAATCCCCCATTTTCTCTGAGTAGTTACGATTTAGATATCAAATGTTATTATAATTTTTGTAAAGATGCCTGGAAAAATATAATTGGCATGAAACAATAATATTAACAATATAAATAGTAATATTAATAATTTCTTTGAAGATCCGCAATTCATTCCCCTTTACAATTTAATATTCCCCAATCCCAATAAGCTTCATAAAAGTCTAAATTAATATCCATTATATTACGCTATTGCATCTAAAAACATTTCATTTATCATATACAATTATTTTTGATCAAACATAATTTATATTTGATCAAACCAATAATATGGTTGAGCTAACTAACGAAAATTTAACAGTGGTTAAAGATGTTACTGGATATATAAGTTTAGTTCTACTAAGCTTACTTTATATTCCACAAACCGTATACATCTACTACAACAAAAACACAATTGGAATTACTAAATTATTCTTAGTCTTAGGAATAGCATTAACAATCGACACCATGGTTTATGGTTATTTATTAAATGAACTTCCTCTTATGATATCAAATGCAATAGCAATGATATGTTTGATCCTAATGATTATAGCTAAATTTCTATATCCAAGTAGACCAATAGTAAAAGAAATTATTACTGTTTAATTTAATGTTCTTGATATACTCCATTGATTCCTTTTTTTATACTTATTTGGATGATCCAATCCACTAGTATAAACATATTTTTCTGATATCCGTCCTTTTATATCAATATGGCTTGATAACCCCCAAAATAAAGCTCCTTTTCTTTTTATAAATATATGATAAAATTTATCATATATCCTATGTAAATCTCTATAATTCCAAGTGTTTCCACATAAATAAAATCCTTCATAATTAACTGAAAAACTATCTCCAACTACATAATATTTGACTCCATCATTATATTCACTATTTACAATATTTATATTAGTTTTCCATAGATAATAATAAATTTTATTTAATATTAAATCATCAAACATACATATAAAATGATTTTAATAATTATATTATTAAAAGTTTTCTAATATATTAAAAAACTTTTTCTTCAAGTTAAAAATTGATTTACATACTTAATTTAATAAATAAATAAATAATTAAATATGGTAGATTTAATAACTAATAAATTGATATACTATATTGAAAATAGAAACAATAAAATTAAGACAATGACAGATGAATTAAATAAATTGGGATATGATATTTGTAAAGATTGTAATCGTGTTAGACAATTAACTGCAATTAGTAATAAATTTAATTGCAATAATTGCGGAAAAAATATATCTTGTAAATTTACAAAACACTTTATACATATCAATTCTTGTAAAGAAAATAAGTGTTTTAATTGTAATACTTTTTTTTGTAATGATTGTAAACAAACTGAATTATGTAAATGTTTTATTGGATATCTATATCATTGTAAACAATGCGTTGATAATGGTTCATATAGAACTTACTTACAATCTTGTGGATTTTTATTCGATGGTTATCCATGTGCTTCAGCTAATACATATGATGAAATCCAGCGGTCTGATGGTCATCAATGTAAGTTTGGTGCTAATATAGCTAAATGGTATAATAACCAAAAAAATAAATAATTTAATAATTATTATAATTTTAAATAGGTAATTCAAATGGTCTTATATACTCCCAACTTTTATCTTTGTTAAATCCTATATATATTGGCTCTCCAGTTTGTCTAGCTCTCTTATACCAGTCCATAAAATTTCTTAAATACTGATTTGACCATTCTTTTCTTATCTCTGTGCTTAAGGATTTATCCAACTTTGACGCATAATATAATATCTGTCCCAAATTTACAACTCTATGAAAATTCTTTAATCTACACATAAACTCAGTATCTGCTCCAAATCTTATAGGATCATAATAACCAACATGTTGCTCCACATATCTCTTATTAAAACAAAATAATCCCCAACTATTTCCATCTCCATCCTTATACTCAGGATTTGTAGCTATATCATCAAACTCATCTAAATTATTTATACTAACAGAATCTGTATTTTTACTTATAAGCTTTGAATTCTCATCTCGCCAAAACTTAAACTGAACTATATTAGCATCATGTCTCCATATACAATCCTTTAATCTCTCTAATGCACTAGGAATCAGCAAATCATCGCTATCCAAATTTACTATAAATTCTCCCTCAGCCTCAACTATCCCGACATTCCTACTATAAAACGTACCTCTATTCACATCATTCTGTATTAGCTTTATTCTATACTCACCTGCATGTTTTCTATGAAATTTACAGAGCTCCTCCCAAGTTTCATCCGTACTGCAATCATCTACCACAACTAGTTCCCAATCCCTATAAGTTTGCCACAACACAGATTCCAATGCTCTGATAATCAATTTAGGTCTATTATATACTGTTACTGTAATACTAAATGTCATACCTCTCGTCCAAGGACACGGATGCTCTCCTCTTATCAATCTATCCACATTATATTTTAATCTACTAACCTGATCTTGATAAGAATTATTATATTCCTGAGCAATCTTTCTAGAATTAAGTACCTGATCATCATAATCCTCCAAAACCTCCAAAATCCTATCCTCCCACATCTCAACATCATCAAAACTATCCACATAATTACTCATATTACATGTGGCCTCTCTTATTCCTGGCAAGGCTGTAGCTACAACAGGAACACCAGAAACACTTGCCTCAATAGTTACCATTCCAAATGCCTCATAATGACTAGGTACTATCATTACCTTGCTAATAGCATATATTTCCTCTGGCATCTTAGTAAATGGTCTAACCTCAACATTGTCTGGTATAAGTTTATCCCATTCTTCCTTTTTCGGATTACCTCCAACAAATAAAAATTTATGGTTAGTATTAAGTTTCTTATTCTCCGCCAATTTAAAGAAAAGTTCAATACCTTTCTGCTTTGTTGGTCGACCCATAAATGTTATATATTGAAAATCATTGGATGATTTATCCTTACGAGATTCCCATACTTTTTCAAATCTTTCTGTATCAACTCTCGGATATACAACATCAAAATGCTCAAACTGTGCTCTCGGTATCTCAGACTCGGCTAAATGATAACTATTAAACAAAAAATAATTGGATCTACGAGCATGTCCCCACTGACTAGGTCCGTGTTGCGTAATCATTAATGGTATATTTAATTGTTCTCCTATCTCAACACCTTTCTCAATTGCATACTGTTGAGCTAATATAAGATCAGGTCGATCCTGAATAATTTCACGATAATCTCTACTATGCTTAACTTGATAATTGCACTCCTTCTCTAAATATTTCAATAATCCCCAATCAGAAATTTCACTACCTCCAGTCTCCAAGAAATTATAACTAAAAAATGTTATAAGTGGTCTCTCACGTTTTGGTCTCATAGATAAAGATTTAGTAATCGATTGATTTGGATTAAGTTGTTTTTTATTGAGTTTCTTTTGATTTGCTAAAGAATTTGAGTTTGACAATGATTGTGACAATTTTACTTGCGCCATTCGTTTATGTTCTGATACCATCTTCCTATGTCCATCAGGTAGATCTGGTAACAATAATATTATATCCAGCAATCTTAGACACTCAGCAAATTCACCTATATAATATGCTGATATAGCTACCTCATGCTTAAGTAAATACTTATGTATTCTAGAATCTATAAATAAACAATCTGTTTTGGGATACGGTGCATCAGCTGCACGTCTTCCAAAATCATATGCTAACTGATATTTTTGCTTTAATCTATAGTATTTTATCATTTGATATAGAGCTTCAAGACGTTGCGGTCTATATGCATAAGCCTCTAGAAACCATCCAGTAAATATAGCTGGAGGATTATCTAAATGATAATTGCAATGCCCAATCATATACATACTAAAGTAAACTTCCTCAGGAAAATCATGCTTTTGAATTCTTGATGAGTAAGCATTAATTGCAGATTGAAAATTATACCTATAATCTTTCTCCAACTTATTAACCTCAGTTGTAAGATTTTCTACAAAAGTTTTTGTTGTTTCATTCTCAGATTCCGGATTCTTTTCTAATCTTTCCTTAATCGAATCTAAGCTTCGCTTTTTTATCGAATACTTATGCTTTATTGAACCCGCCAAATCCTTATGACTTTGACCTAGGTAAAAATAATATCTCATATTATCAGGTTCATCAACTAAACCATCAGTCAACAACTTTATATCTCTATCAAACTTGTCAACCTTATTTGCTCCATCTCCCACATGCTGAAATATAAAATCATCACATAGCCCCCGTGTAGTATTAGGACAATGAATATACTCATGTGTTACTCCAATATATCGCCAATCGAGATCTCCTTTAACCATTAGTGGTTGTCGATAATCTAATAAACCATCATACTTGATAAGTAAACTTCCTGCAGTCCATGGTTTATGCTTAAATTGTGCATTTTTAAGTTTAAAAATAAAGTCCGCATCCATAAGCAAAAGATAGTCAGCCATTCCTTTTGCATTTTCAACTGCAAGAGTTCGATTATGACCAAAGTTTTTCCATTCATGCTTTAGGAGCTTACCTGGTTTTTTATGTTTCTTAAAGAATGTCTCAATCTTTTCACATGTATCATCAGTTGATCCTGTATCACAGATACACCAGGAGTCAATATACTTTACAACGCTATTTAAACATCTAAGGATTACTTTGGATTCATCCTTCACGATCATTACCAAACAAAGTGTTATCATTTTAGATAAATAAATATATGTACTTACTTATCTAAAAATAGATGCTTTTAGATTATTGTATTGTAAATTCGATTTAATCACTCGGATCAACTGATCTCGATGTCTTTCTTGATCTTTTTCTTGATCTCTTTTTTGATCTCTTTTTTGATCTCTTTTTTGAGGATTTTCTTGATCTTTTTCTTGATGATACATTTGTTTTTTTGGATTTAGAAAAAGTATAGTATCCATCAGCTAGACCGTATTTTATTATTTCTTTAGCTGTGAAATCATAGTGTTTTGTAAATAAATCATCTGTTATTTTTTTAGGTAATTTTGTTTTACTTTGTAAAATGTCTTTCACCATTGCTTGTTTTATTTTTAGATTTTGTACAGTATCTGATATATTTTCACCTGGATGTTGTTCCGAAAATTCTGAATCAACTGAAATACTTACTCTAGAATATTTAGTAATATAAGATTTTTTAGCAAATAAAGTCATTAATAATGGACCATTTATTAACACTGATCCGTTTATAAAAATAATATCCACAGGTATCTCAAACATCAAATTTATAAATTTAAACATATTGAAATAAGTTGGAATTGGATTTTCATAATTTATATTTACAAATATTTTCAAAGTTTTAATGCCAGATAAATATTCAGATGATATCAATTTATTAATACTTTTTGAAAATGTTGGAAATGTTATTTCCATAACTTTTCCTTTTCTATTTTGTTTTACAATCTTTCTTTTATCAAATATATGATTAGCAAATCCAAGATTAATAATTTCATCATATGGCATATAAGTTTCAGATCTCACATATTTTTTTATTTGATCTATTGAACCATTTGTATGGTCTTTATAAAATTGTAATACATTCTCATAATTTTTTTGATATCCATACACAGCACGTCTTGTTTTTTTAAATTTAGCATACGGATACCTGTATTCTTCATGAGCTCTAATATTATGCTTAGTTTGATGAATTAAAAACAAACTATAAGGTTTTAATATTCTTAAATCGCATGCCATTAAAATAGTAGTTGCCGCAGATGCACACGCAAATTCAACAACCCCAACTATAGGTTTCTTAAATTCCTGTAAAATAGTATATATATCTCTGCCAAAGTTTCCATCTCCTCCAAAACTGTTAATATGAACAACAAGTATTTCCTTGTCGCTTTTTTCAAAATCATTCAGCTGATTAAAAATTAAAATAAAATTATCATGTTCATTATCCTGTTCATGTTCAATACTTCCCTCAATCCAAAGATGATCTGCAAAATCTGCACCCTTATAATATATATTTAATAATCTTTCTTGCTCCTTAGTTAGTTTTTCCTTCGGTTTACCCTTTCCAGGCATTTTTTTTGGAGCTTATAATTTTAATCAACATAAAAGAACTTTTTACGTTGATTAAGCTTTTATAAATTATATTCTCATATAATTCTTTAAATTTTCATAAAACAAACTAGTTAGCCAGAATTGTGGTAATGCTCTCACAAAACTTACACTTGCTCCTCTATATAAACCAGATACACCCGTTTCTCTTGCAACCCTATTAATCATTTTAACTGTAGAAGTTCTTGTTAAACCCTCATGTTGAATTTTTGTTTTAGCCAAATCAATCGGATAAACACACGTTGTAGTTACTAAAGTACATCCTAGGACAGACAAACTAGATCTTACATTCAAATTCAATAGATCTTGATACTGTTCTAATTCCTTTTGAATATAAAAATAAGTTGGAATCTGAATAGCACTAATCATAACAGATCTTTGTAATGACTGTAAATAACCACTATAAAATCCTACTAATCCACTCTCACCTAAAACATTTTTTATCATACCCATACTCGTTGTTGCTTTAGATGTTCCCTGTACTGCTTGAACCCTGGTTTTTATTAGATCCATAGGCATACTTAGTGTACATGCTATAACTCCACAAAATGCTCCTTGAGCTATAGATCCAACAAACGGAATGCTTTTCATTTGTTTACCTATGCTTGTTGAATTTGTTGTTTCATATAAACCCAATCTAACTCCTCCTGAAAGCATTTGACGAGTAACTGACGGTCCAACCGATCTATAAAATCCTTGGATTCCAGAAACACCATAAATCCTTGCTATACTGTATCTAAGAGGATCACGAATACCATTATTTGATGCAGCCTGCATATTTACTTTTATTGTATCAAGTGGACATGTAATTGCCTCAGCCATTCCACTTGATACCATACTAATGGCTATTTTGTTTTTGTCAGAGACCATCTCTAATAAATTAAACTCAATTTCTTTATATATTCCAAAATTTATAAATCATAAATTAAATCAAAATAAATTACTAAACTAACAAATAATTAAATCTATTTTTTAATTTTGGTATTTTATTAATAAAGAATATTCTGTTATCATATTATAGGTATATTTTTCATTATAAATATATAATATGTGCGGAATTTGTGGATACTTAGGTCACAATACTGGAGCTCAATACGTTCTAGAAGGAATCCAAATGCTTAGAAACAGAGGATATGATAGCATGGGATGTAGTTCTATTCAAAAAAATGCTAAGAAAGACGCTGAAAAAATATCAATTTGTACTAAGAAATATGCTACCAAACAAAAAGATAGTTTTGAATTATTATCTGAGACATTTAATAGCCATGAAAACTCAAACTGCTTGATGGCTCATTGTAGATGGGCTACAACAGGTAAGGTCACAGACGAAAATAGTCATCCTCATCTTGATACTATATTTCCTAATAGATTGGCTGTTGTTCATAACGGAATTATATCAAATTATTCAACATTAAAAGAATTTTTATTAAGCAAAGATGTTAAATTTAATTCAGAAACTGACACAGAAGTTATTATTAATCTTATTGCATACTATTTAAAGAATGGATCAAATGAAAAATCTAATGAAAATAAGTCCTTAACTTTAATGGATGCTATAAAGTTAACCCTCAATGATTTAGAGGGTACTTGGGCTTTAATGATAATGGATAAGGAAGATCCGGATAGTCTTTTTGTTTGTAAAAAAGGTAGTCCAATTCTTATAGGTTATGACGACACAATGTGTATCATAGCTAGTGAAATGATTGCCTTCACAAACTATCTTAAAAATTATCATGTTGTTCCTGATAATCAAATTATTAGAGCTCACTACAACAAAAGTGCTAAAAAGATAGAATTTTATCACGATGATCAATTAACAACCCTTTCAACACAAACTATCATTCATTCAACACTCCACAGAACAACTCCAGATCCTTATCCTCATTGGACACTCCGTGAAATAAACGAACAACCTGAGGCAGCTTGGAGAGCACTTAATCAAGGTGGTAGAATATTTAACAAACAAGAAGTAAAACTAGGAGGACTAAAAGATCGCCAAGATGAATTATTGGCAATTAAAAATCTATTTATTATTGCTTCAGGAACATCATATCATGCCGGTTTTATTGGCGAAAAATTAATGAAAACATGGGGTGGCTTCCAAACTATACAAACTATAGATGCATCAGAATTTACAATGTTAGATCTTGCACCTAATGATTCCGGTGTTTTGGTATTAAGCCAAAGCGGTGAAACACATGACGTAATTAGATGTATGGAATTAATTCGCAAAAATCGTCCTGAAGTACCAATTTTTAGCATTGTTAATGTAGTAGAATCCCTTATTGCTAGAGAAGCTGATTGTGGTATTTACTTGAATGCTGGGCGTGAGGTTGCAGTAGCATCAACTAAAAGCTTTACAAATCAAGTTATTGTCTTATATTTAACCACAGTTTGGTTCGCACAAAACAGAAATCTTTATCCAACTATCCGTCAACGTTTAATCCAAAGCTTACACAACATTAAAGATCTTATTCAAGCTACAATTATATTGTCTGCACCAATTGTTGATCAAGTCTCCGATAAACTTTTAGATCATAAACATTTGTTTATACTCGGCAGAGAAAAAGGTCATGCCGCCGCCATGGAAGGTGCCCTCAAAATTAAAGAAATTAGTTACATCCACGCAGAAGCTTATCCAGCTGGATCTCTTAAACATGGACCATTGGCTCTAATTGAGGAAGGAACACCTGTAATTATTGTTAGAACAGGCGATACTGATCTTATTTCTCATATGGATATTGCCGCAGAAGAAACAAAATCTAGAGGGGCTACCACAATATCTATTGGGTCAACTAAATCTCCATCAAATGTTTATGACTTTCATATCCCGATTGCAAAGGATTTATACTTTGAAACCCTTCTCAGTGTAATTCCAATGCAATATTTGGGATACTGCATTGCTGTAAAACTTGGACATTCTGTTGATAGCCCCAAAAATTTGGCTAAAGTTGTTACAGTTCAGTAAAAGCTTAGAAGATAGAATCTTTTGTTATTGAATATCATTTTATTTATTTTGATCTAACATTGAAATGTAGTCATCTATTCCAATAACAGCTTCTATATCATTAATTAGACATGAAACTTTTTTCTTTATTACAATGCCTCGATTATTTTTACTCCATCTTGTTAAATAATAACGCATCCAATAGTATTGAATCTTTTTTCTTATTAGTTTTACTCCAAACGCATTATTATTTATTTTTATATTTATCATAATGTAATAATTATGATAAATAGTAATATCTTATTTTTAAGTTTAAGTTAAGTTTAGTTTAGGTTAAGTTTAAGTTTAGTTTAGGCATCTTGAACTGGTAGAAATCTACGAGAATCAGCACTTACACCAGTTCTTAAGTCTACTGGATTTGGATCAAGTGCACTTTTATAATTGCTTACATTACTGGCTGGTGCAATCATCCCTTCTTGTGTTGGTAAGAGCCCAGCAGAATCTCTCGCTAATCTTTGTGCTGTAAATCCTGGTTTAATCCCTGCTGAAGATCTTAGCTTTGCTACATTATTTTGATCCAAAACATTCATAAATCTATTTCTATTAGGATCTCTATAAGAAGCATTCCTATCAATGTCATAAAACATCCAATTAATGTTATTCATAAACCAATCCTTAATAGAAACATCGTTTGTACGCTCATATCTATCCTTTGCTAAACTTTGATGACCATAATATCTACTCCAGTTAAGTGGTTTTACAGTATCCTCCAATCGATTTATCATTCCACTATTATCAAGAGTTGATCTAATCTTATAATTTAATGGTGAATCAATTTCAGCATTTGGAATATCTAAACAAACCCTATCTTGTTTGGCCGCTCTACTCGCAAAGAATTCCTCAGTTGGATCCTGAAGAGGTATATCGTAAATCGGTAATCCACGCATATATCTTTGAAAATTACGCAAATGTTGTCTCGGTAAATTCTCAACATCATACTTGAAAAGACTTAACCACTTAATGTAATCACGAATTGTCATCTTCTCTAACTTAGCATTCTTTTTAAACTTTACAACCTGTGCAGGAGTCATCTCACATAATTTCTTGTAATAATCAGATTTTAAATGACAAAATGTACCATTTCCACTTACACAACGACATTTGCCACCTAAACACTTGTTCTTTCCATTTCCAAATATAATATTGCAATCACCATCACCCTCACAACTTACCTTATTCGGAACCAATTGTATTCTTGTACATTCATCCTTTGTGCCCCTATCTCCACCAGGCAATCCTTCTGGACTATGTTGTACAGCTCGTGGAACTCTTATTACTTTACCATCCGGACCTATTTTTACTTCCATATCATCTAAATCAGCATCAGTTGTCATATCAGGAGTTATAATTTCATTACCATCCTTATCAACACCTGGTGCTCTAACACCTGGGCGCTTTATTCCAGGTAATCTTTCTCCACTAACCAAATCAATATCATCTACACCATATCTGTACTTTGGTGATGCAGGATAACCATCAGCTAAATCTTGATAAGGTTCACGGGGCTTTTCTCTTGCTTTCTTATCAACTCCTTCTGGTCCATAACCTCCCAATGTATATTCAGTTTCACGATCTTCTGGTCCAGTTGCATACATTCCAAAAGGATTTCTAGTCGCTCTTCCCTCTTCTGTTTTATAAAGATCAATAATTGGATCATGCGTTCCTAATCTAGCTTTAGTTTCCTTTTGTCTTGCGTCAGTTCCAGGTTTAGCAATTGCTTCTCCTGTAGTTGCTCCAGCAGGTCCATACAGTGCACCTGAACCACTACTTGTATCTGCTCCCTCTTCGGGTGTTTTACCACCATACTGCATAAATCTTTCTGATGTTGATTGGTTGGATCTGCCTGTAAAACTTAATAATATTACGAATATGAGCAATGCTCCTAGAATATAGAAATATCGTAAATGTCGTGGCGAAATATCCATTTCCACAATATATAATTATCTAAGGTAATTTTATAGATTATTGCATAGTCATATGAATCTGTTTAAAAAACAAAAATGCTGTGCTATTATGCTTAGGTTGATCTTTACCTCAATATTACTTTTCGGAGGACTCGCATGGGGTATTCTTGGTCTCACCGGGTACAATATAATCAGCAGAATCGCTACTACTCTTGGATTACCAATTGTTACAAGAATTATTTATTCAATTATTGGACTGGCCACAATATTCTACATTTACAAATTTATGAACATCACAACTCTCGATCCAAGTAAAGATAAAACCCTTTTACCTGCAAGTTTACTTAACATAGGACAATTACCAGCAGATTTTGATAGAAGTGTAGAATTAAATGCCCCCATGGGCTCCAAATATTTAGCATTCTGGACTACTGATACAGATGATTCTAGACATGATTTTGATAAAGAATCAGACAACTGGGGAGTATCTGAAGTTAAAAATGGATTCGCCGAAATAAGAGTAAAATCACCTTCTGCTAGAAACAATTTTGACCCAGAAAATTACGATTCTTCAACAGTCAGAGTATATTATAGATGGGTTGGAGTTAATCACCTCGGTAAGGTGAATACAATTAATATGTAATGATAGTACAATAACTTAGATATATTAATTTATACTTAGTAATAAGTATAAATTAATATAAATTAATATAAATTAACCTTTTTATCAAAATATATAAATTTTGATTGTTTCCTAATTGTTTTAACTTCCTTTATTTTAAATAGATTTAGTGTGTATTTTAAAATAAGCCTTATCATAGAATATTTAAATAAGAATGAAATTGCCTGAAATTAATTATAAATCAGATAGCAGTGATTTAACATTCGATAATGATAGCTTAAAACACTGTGATAATATAGGAAAAGGACAATTTGCAGTTGTAGATTTAGTAAAACATAAATTTAATGGACAACTTTTTGCTCTTAAACAAAGCAAAACGAATTATGGTATTAATGATAAATTAATATTGTCACAAAAGGATAGGGAGAATTATCAAAAAAGCAAAATTAAGGACTATAACTTTTGGATAATGGAACATGAAATTCTAAGTAAATTAAATGATTGTCCCAATATTATTGATTCTTATCATGTATGGTGTGATCCTAAAAATGATCTTTACATTCTTTTAGAATATTTCTGTGGAATTGAATTGGAACAACTTGTTAATAGTTATGTCGCCCAATCAGTGGCACGTAAAGAATTTAAATACTATATTTTTCCACAAAATTACCTATTTAAAATAACAACTCAATTAATTAAAGCTGTTGAATACATGCATCTTAGACAAATAGCGCACAGAGACATTAAACCCCAAAATGTTTTATTTAATGTTGATAATGGTCAACTAAAATTAATCGATTTTGGTTTTGCAAGATATTGTTATGATGATGATGATATTAAAAATAATAAGTGCAATGGTGCACCACTATATTTATTTGCAAATCACAAAAAAAAGTATGGAACTCCATACTTCATGGCTCCGGAAATATTAGATCTTGACCTTCTAGAAAAAAGATCCGATTTATTAGGTGTTGACGTTTGGGCAGTCGGAGTAACACTCTATTTTGTTTGCATGGGTTTCTTACCTTTTAAAGCAAAAGATATATTTGATTTAAAAGAACAAATGAAAAATCCTAAACTTGTATATCCTATTGCAAAAAGTATACCAATTCCTGTTAGTAATTTAATTAAAAGATGTCTAGTTAAAGATAAAAATAATAGACCTTCAATTTTAAACATTAGTAGTACTTTTATGTTAGAATTGGATAGTTATCAACATGAAGAATTAACAACATATTAATAAATAATTATTTATTTATTTTTTCTTTGTACAAGTGAGAGTATGGAATGTAAAAACTAATTTTGAAAATAAGACAGATTACTTTAGGAGTTAAAAAACTATTGAAGGTAAAAATTTTTGATTTGATAAAAGTGCGGATAAATTATTTTATATACAATATATCAATTTACACTCAGAAAAACTCTGACGGCATAAAAGTTTCCCACCAATTTAAAATATACAACAAGAAATCAATTATGGCACCAGCAAAAGCACAAGACTGCGTTAAGACATGCATTCAGCGCATTAATGATAAATTTGAAGGACTCGACGAGGCCTTCGTTGAGGAGTTCTACGAGATTATGCTCCCAGCTGTACGTGAGTTCGAGGCAGAGGTTCGTCGTGAATGCCTTGCTCAAGCCGCAGCCGGTGTACAAGTAGAGCCAGAAAAGCCAAAGCTTAAGCGTTGGAACAACTACCAACTCTTCGGCAAGCACTTTCGTGAAGAGAACCCAGACAAGAAGGACTTCAGCGATCAGTCTGCTGCATGGGCTAAGCTTAGCGACGAAGAGAAGGAAGAGTGGTCACGTAAGGCTAAGGACCTTAACGCTGAACTTCTTGAGGCATACCGCAAGGAACATGGTGAGCCACCAAAGAAGGGCAAGAAGCTTCCAAAGAACCCAAAGAAGACCTACGGTTACCGTGTCTTCGGAAATGAGTTCCGTGAGAAGAACAAGAGCAAGATTGCAGTAAAGGACATGTTCTCTGCTGCTAAGAAGGCTTGGGACAAGCTCTCCAAGAAGCAACAGGAGAAGTACCAGGAACAGGCTGAAAAGCTCAATGAGCAGTACCGTGAGGAACACGAGAAGTATCTTGCTGAGCACCCAGAGATCCAAGCTCTTATCGAAGCCCAGGCTGGTGGTAAGCGCAAGAAGAAGGAGAAGAAGCTTCGCCCTAACACTGTATCTGGATACCGTCTCTTCGGCGTTGACTTCCGCAAGAAGAGCACTGCCAAGGGTAAGGAGGTCATGAAGGAGCAAGGTGCCGCATGGTCTGCTCTTAACGAGCGTGAGCAGAAGAAGTACAACGATCGTGCCGAGAAGGAGAACAAGAAGATCGTTGCCGACTTCGTAAAGACCAACCCAGAATGCGAGTGGGTTCAAAGCCACCCACAGACTGCTTGAATCTTTTAATAAATCATAATTATAAAAATCATAAAAATAAAAAAAAATATAAAAAATATAAAAAATATAAAAAATATAAAATTATAAAAAATATAAAATGTTATAATAGATTAAATTAATAATTATTATTTGCTAAAATTGTTAAAATACAAAAACTTAATAAATATTTAAGTCTTTGTATATAAATTAATTAATTATGCTAAAGCTTGTTTAAGAATATCCACATTATCTTGCGTCAAACCTAATGATCCAAAACTACTTTTGGGAAATATCATATTCTTTCCACACAAATCAAATTTACATCTATATCTTTTTCCAGTAATCTCTTTAGCTATTTGCTTTAATATAACTTTAAACCCATTGTTGGGACTGTATAAATTAAATATGTCCTGGTCTCCAACATTACCATTCTTAATTATAAAATGTTTTTTTGACTTATCTATCACATAAGTTCTATGTCGATCTACCACATTTTGAGGTAATGTTTCATTCAAAAATTTACTTACACTCTTATTTGGATTGTTATAGAGAATCATAAAACTATTCTCTTCGTCTGCACCTCCAGAAGTTCCATATATAAATCCTAAGTTATCCAGCTTTTCTAAAGTATTTTCATCAAATAATTGATCTTTTATTATGGCCGCAACATCTCCATCAGATACTATAGCATATTTCTTATTATTATACCTGATTTCAAAATCTAATATCAATGCCTTCGCTAAATCTACACGATAATAAATTAAAACTCCTAAATCCATCATTTCCGGATTTTTTATAACAAATGGTATCATCCTGATATCCTTAAAATTAACATCTGGAAACATTTTTTTTGTATTTCTAATCTGATTTTCATTAACAGTCTTACCATCATACCAAAAATTTATTTCTGATTTATGACCTTTATTTATCCAATCATTTATTGGATCAGATACAAAATTTTTAAATTTTTCTAAGTTTGTTCCAAATAAATATCCATCCTCATTAGCAATCTTATCTTTATTTATATAAAATAGATTTATGGAATATTCATTATCCAATATTACTCTATCCGATTTCCTAAATAATATAGGATTTTCATTTTCATATCCATAATCAATCAATTCTTCAGCCTCAACTCCTGAAATTTTATTATTCCTTATAAGTTCATTAAACCTATCATAAGATAATATTCCATTGTAAAATAAACCTCTAGGATTTTGATCTATTACAGACTTAATACAACTAACAAAATTAGGACCATCCTGATTACAGCTTTTATTAAATAAATTAACATAATAATCGATTTTTTTGGTATCATTAACACCTCCTCCCATTTGTCGAACATAAACTATTTCTGTTTTAACATCATTAAAACTAAACATATTATCGAAAACTAATTATATAATATTAATTAATAAATATTAAAACTAAATGATTATCATATATTAATTATATAGTTTGTATATATAAGGATATGTCTGATAATATAAGGATTGGAATTGCAGGAGTTGGTTTCGTTGGTGATGCTATTGCTCACACATTCGGCAATAGTCCACATAACGAAAACATAGATTTGATTCTTTACGATAAATTTAAGAATGGTGGAATAGGAAATATTAAATCATTACTCGATACCGATTTCATTTATTTTGCATTGCCTACACTTTTTAATAAAGAAACAAATAATTACGATCTATCAGCCATAAACGAAGTATGTGAATTCTTGTCCCAAAATCAATATAAAAATCCTATATTAATAAAATCAACAGTACAACCCGGTTGTACCGAAGAATTAGCACACAGATGGAAACTAAATATGATACACAATCCTGAATTCTTAACTGCTAGAACCGCACGTGAAGATTTCGCTAATCAATCCCATATTGTACTAGGATACACCAAAATCGTAAGTTTCCAACAAATGGACGATATCACAAACTTTTATAAACTACACTTTAATAATGCCGAAATTTCTACCTGCAAATCTACAGAAAGCGAATCCATGAAAATATTCGTTAACTCATTCTATGCAATCAAAGTTCAAGCATTTAACGAGTTTTACGCTCTTGCCAAAAAACAAGGATCAGACTTCAATATTATTACTAAAATGATGCTCAAAAACGGATGGATCAATCCAATGCATACAACAGTTCCCGGACCAGACGGTAAACTTAGCTATGGTGGCGCATGTTTCCCAAAAGATACCCAAGCTTTATTAGCAACCATGGAAGCTTATAATACCCCATGTGAAGTACTTAAAGCCACTGTCAAAGAACGTAACTCCATGAGAGACGATTAAAAAAGAGTGAACAAAAATATATCAAAATAAATAATAATTTTTAGATATCCATTTATATAAATATCTAAAATTAATTATAGCTAGTGATCGAATTGAACGACCATTTGTAGGTTATGAGCCTACCGAGTTACCATTACTCCAACTAGCTATGCATGGATAAAATCCATGATTAGCTTTATATAGGTGGTGGAAGAATCGAACTCCCGACTTAGACTTATCAGGTCTAAATGATACCATTTCACTAACCACCAATTCATAAATTAATTCATGAATTGTTTATAATACAATGTAATTATTAATACGACCCCACTGGGAATCGAACCCAGATCGTAGCTTTAGAAGAGCTATGTTCTACCATTAAACTATGGGGCCAAGATAAAAAAGATTTTTACTTTGGCCTTAATAGAATTATTTTATTTAACAATTCTAATATACTAAATTGAGTAACCTTTAAGCCACAAAAGTTTTTTTTAGTGAGTTGAAAAAAATCTAAAATAAATTATCTATGAATCTATTCAAAGTATGCATAGAAAATAATTTTTACTGCTTAAAATTATTTTATATTTCATTATTTTTATATTTTCAACGTCAATAATATAAAGAAGAACCCCCGATTTTCTATAATGAAAGTGTTGGTTCTTGGCTACTATGACCGTCAAAATATAGGTGATGATATGTTTAAATTTATTTTTACTAATTATTTTAACGAAAATTGGCCACATCACGAGCTAGTTATAAAGAATACTGACGATGTTGAATCTATTAATAACGATGTAGGATTAGTTGTTGTTGGTGGAGGCGACCTCATAAACAAATATTTCATGGACAAAATAAATTCTTTGATTGATCCAATAAAAGATAGTATCCCAATTTATGCAATAGGTGTAGGCTTTCCTTACCCAAAATTAATTGACGAAGGTATCCTTGACTGCTTTGATTACATTATTCACAGAAATAAATGTGACTCCAATAAGCTTATAGAAAAATACGGTAAAAATAGATCACAATACTATCCAGATCTAGGATTTTTACTTGAAAATTATTCTTCGAATACAATATCAACTGATCTATTCAAAGAAATTGGCAACGATTATGACCCAGGCATCGGATCATATAAAATTAAAAATATCGGAGTATTCCTTACTAAAACTATCTACAACATTAATGACCCACAAGCATACGATAAAATAGTAGATGATTTCTCTTTCTTCTTAGCTAAGATTGCTGAATTGAAACAAAAACCTCCAGTCTCCAAAAAATTTAAATGCTTCAACATGGCCCCTAAATATTGTATTTATTTATTAAGTTGTTGCAATAGTAACGGCAATGAAAAAGAAGACGATCGCAAAATTAATTGCGATATATACAACAGAATCAAAAAATATAATAATTTTGCTAACGTTAAACTCGTCAATTTTCCAATGAATATCCCAGAAATTATACCAATCTTTAAAAAATTTCACATGACCATCTGCATGAGATTCCACGCCCACATATTCTCAATTCTAGCTGGTGTCCCATTCCTTTCAGTTTATAGTAGCAGAAAAGTAAATTGCTTACTTGATGCCAGTAATCTTAAACAATATTCAGTAGAAATGGAAATTAATAAAGATTTTCTTTATCCAACTAAAGTTGAAGTTTATTCACTCGTCCAAAAATTTTTCTTAATAGAACAACAACATAAAACATACAAATCATTGCTATGCAAACTTAACGCTAATAATACCAAAAAACTCGGAGAAATGACAAATGTCTTAGATAACCTTATATACACACCAATCAAATATACAGGACCAGAAACAAATGCATTCATCAAAAAAGTTAAAGTGCACGTAATAGATATCGCCACCAAAATAATAAAATACCTCAGACCTGATCTTGATAAAGAAACTATAAATCAATGGGCTACAAGATTATCAGACCCAAATAATTGCAATCCAGCTAGATTAACAATCAAATACCTTATTCTAACCAATATTGATTTAAAATTCGCTGATCTACCAGATAATCTTGATAAACAAAACTCAATGAAAACAGAAACAACAAAACATATCAACTTCCTTGTAGAACTTATAGTATTCAATCTTACCGGTCAACGTGATACAGACTTTAATTATGGCCTCAAACAACAAATCAATACAAATGATTATCACCTATTTGAATCTGTTAAATGGATTCTCTGCGAAATATACCGCCAAAAACATAACGAATCTAATAATGACACAACATTCAACCCAATACTCATAAAATACAGAAAATTTGACATGAAATATTTTTTCCAACACGACTTACGTGGATTTCACAGATCTGGATGGTCATATGTAGTTCACCACCTTGAAAAATTTCATAATCCAAATGGTCCTATCTTCGATAGCTTCTTAGATAAAACATTTGGATGGAATTACGATTTTTACGTTGATTCAGGTGTCCTCCCATTCAAGAAATCTTGGGTCGGAGTTTTTCATCATACCTTTAACGAAACTTATTCCGTAAATAATTTAACAGAGATTTTTAAACGTCCTCTCTTTATCACAAGTCTGGCAACATGTAAAGGTATATATGTACTTTCAGATTACCTTAAACAATGGCTTGTTGATAAATTCGACGAAATTGGATTTCCAAATATTAAAGTTAATGTACTTTTACATCCTACTGAAATTGTAGATAACACATTCAAATGGAATAAATTTATAAACAATAACGACCGAAAACTCGTGCAAATTGGTGCTTGGTACAGAAATAGTTATGCAATCTACAGCTTATGTGATCTTAAACACCTCAAGAAGGCCGCTCTTAAAGGAAGAAATATGGATAACTACTATCTTAAAGATGGTCAGCTAGATGAAATTAAAGATTCACTCATTAAACTCGGTGAAAATTGGTCTTTAGATTGGATTTCAAGTAGTGGATGTGGTAACGTCAGCCGAAATCTTTCTCATGAAGAAAGTAAAAATAGAAGACACAAATATCTCCAAGGATTAATTGAAGATCTAGATAAAAGACACAACCAAGTTGAAATTATCGATTGCTTAACAAACAAACAATACGACCAATTGCTTACCTGCAATGCCGTATTTCTGAACCTTGTTGATGCATCTGCCGTAAATACAGTTATTGAATGTATAGTAAGAGCTACTCCTCTAGTAATAAATAGATTACCGGCCGTGGAAGAATATCTAGGTGAAGATTATCCACTCTTCTATGATAACCTAAAAGAGGCCACTGAAATATTAAATAATCTTGATAAACTTAAACAAGGTCACGAATATCTTGCACAAAAAGATGTAACAAGATTCCACATCAACAGATTTATTAAAGATCTCATCAAATCTGAAATATTTATATCTCTCTAATTCTATTCTAATTTAATTTTCATTA
>TARA_R100001163_G_C5068488_1_pt1 | contig 21931 bp, 11 predicted proteins | sample TARA_R100001163 | Tara Oceans TARA_R100001163 (sample SAMEA2621285) | marine metagenome | biome: marine biome (ENVO:00000447); feature: deep chlorophyll maximum layer (ENVO:xxxxxxxx); material: "saline water (ENVO:00002010), including plankton (ENVO:xxxxxxxx)" | depth 120 m
GAATGGAAAGGTAGAACATTATTGTAATCATAGTCAAAATTGTAATTAGTAAGCAATAATAAGGTAGATTAGTGAATTGAGTAGTGTAATGTAATTTAGTGTCTATATTAAATACTTTGATCTTGCTTTTTGTAAATAATCATAAGAATTAAATATATTATGAATTAAAAATTTTTGATTTGTATTTCAGAAATTCTTTGAATTAAAAGGATTTTAGTTAAATAATACCTTATTTAACTAAAAATAAGCCTTATATTCTAATATTGTAGATTGTAATATCTACATCATTAGATTTAGGCTTTTTCTCGACTTATAATATATAGTTGTTATTATTAAATATATATTATGACTGATGCTTTTTTTCAATTAGATGATCTAGTTATTGCTCCTGACAAGTTGCAGGAGGCAAAAGTATTTTCTAAAGCTGTACTCAAAAAGGAATTTGAAATTATTATCCCAAAAGATGAAAAAGATATTCTAGTAAGAGACTTAAAGTCTAGCCCATATCGGAAGATGGCTGATGCGTTGGTAGATTTTTACATAGAAATCGATCCATCCATCGATTATTTAGCTCAAAATAACTATCTTAATAAATATCTTTACGAAAATAACTTTATTTTACCTTGGCTTATTCCTATTGTTAGGGATGAAAAATTAGTTTACAAGAAAAAATTAATTGGTCCAGCTACCATCCCTCAAGAAAGGGATTATTTACTTGCAATACAACAAGAGTTTATCAATTATGCAAATGTCGAATCTAGTCAAGTTATGGTTGAGAACCTTCATAATTATCGTTCTGTATTAATGAGAACTAATGCTACAAACCATTCAGGATCACAAGTGCTTAGGTTAAAACTCACTCCTGAACAGTTGATTGAGGAAGGTGAAAGTTTTAACATGAATGGATTACAATTTCGTGGTAGTTATGGTGACTGGAAATTAGTAAAAATTATAGAAAAACAAAAATCTGCACGTAAAACTGTAGTTACCGGTTACGAATACGTAGAAAGAGTTACTGGAGAACCTTTACAAGTTGTAGGATTTGCCAAATTACCTAGTAGTTTTCCTAATCCCGATCTAACTTTTGACAAATTAACAGAATTAAGCGATATTAATATTCATACAGATTATCTTAGAGGAGTAAGTGATACAACAAAATCAAAGTCTAGATCTCGTGTTTCTAATACACGAAAATCTGGTAAACTAGGTAATGGTATGGAAACAATTTTAAGAGAATTTTTACCAGACATTGGTAAAATCTTAGATCCAAATAGTCCTCCATACATTGATCTTACTGGAGTAACAGATTTCGATTATTTACTGAAAATTTTTGAGAAATATGGTCATCCTGTACAAGCATTGACGACCATTAATAGACAACAAATTCTAACTTTAATTAATACTAATCTTAGACAAATGGAAAAAGAAACATATTCACCATCTGATAGACTCGAATATCCAGAACTTGAAAGAGAACTAATTAAGCGTGGAATTACAAGCGAATCTGGTGGTGGTATTCTTAATCCCCAAGTATTAGGTCATCCAGCCATGATTCAGTATCGTATTAAATTTAGCGAATTTCCACATCTATTTCATCGTTACCTGCGTATTGTTAACAGGATAGATAATGGTAATATTTGGTTTTCACTGATTAATCCTGAATCAACTAGTGAAGATATTGAACGGAATGTTCATCAATATCAAATTATATTGCAAAATCGTGAAATTGCAACCGATAATGAAAATAGTTATGCTAATATGAAAGCTAAAACTCTTCCAAATCCTGAACTCTTCGAACATCTTAAAGATCAAAATCCTTTATCCAATATTTTGGAACTTCTTCCAGAAAAACGTGATAAGATTGCTTGGTATCAATACTTTAAACGAGGATTTCCGGATAAATTTAACAAGAATATAAATTTTCACGGCAAATACTTAGGATGTTTACATGAATATGATCGTTTGTACCAAATGTTTGAAGATGATAATGATAGTTATCCATACGGAAAAAGATACACCAGAATTATTCCTAATGATGGCGTTGTTTGTGGATTCTGTGGTGATACACTTATCGATCAAAATGATTTAGTTGATCAAGGTTATGATTCTAAGGGTCAAAGGATTAATACATATGACAATGAAGGTTTAATAAGAGAAACAACCAATATTGATATATTTTTTAAGAAAACAAAAAGTGAAGCTATCAAATCCGGTGAAAAACTAGTAGAACAATGGATTACAATCTCGGCCAAACCACTTAGAAAACGTGAAATGCGTTCGCTTAAGTACAGAATACTTAGACCATACGAAGAATCGATAAAAAATAATCAGTATGCATTCGGATTACTTTCTAATCCTAATAAAATTCTTAAAGGTAAACAAGATCGTGATTTTGGTGAATTTTTGCTTAAACAATACAATATTGCAGATGCAAGAAAACCATTAAATTTAATTATAATTAGACCGATTTTTGCACTTTTCTATTCAATTGGTGCTATCTATGATCTATTAATTCAGCGTCTTGCTGTGTTTTTAGTGCAACTGAATTTACATTTGGCAGAAGAAGATCCAAGTTATCTTAATCCTAGTTTGATCTTGTCTTTTTGGACACCAGAACAAATTGGAAAAATGTACATGCAATACAATCTTGAAGCCAAAAAATTATTTATTAGTTTGAAACCCGAAAATAAATCAAATGACTTCTTAGATGATTTTATCGATAAAGCTGGTGAGAGAATACCACAAAATGATATGACATACAATCAATATCGTACAAAATTAAGACAAGAGTTTGACGATAAACGTAAAAGATTTCTTTACACACCTAGTTCAGAGGGAGAAATCTTTAACGGATTTAATCCTTTAGAACATGAGATTGTCAGAATTTATAGCGAATATCGTGAAAGTAAAGGAGAACCCTCTACTGTTGAGTATCTTGGCAAAACATTTGTAGAATTTTTTAATAAATGGATGTCAAGCAATCCAGAAAAAGCGACATCATTAGAACAAAATGCTAGAATTAGTTTGATTCCACAACGTGGAGTACTTAGCGAATCTACTCCTCGTAATAGACCACTTTATGATAGATATCTTGGTCAACGAAAATTTATTATTGAGCGTAAACTTGAAGAAATTTACATCGAATTTGTAAATGATAATATTTTTCAAATGATGGGAGGAGATGGAAATGTTTCAGTTGTATCAGGTCAAGATGCTGTTATGTTTAGAAAAATGGTATTATTAGACAAATTTAATTGCGAATTTTGGAGAAAACTCGACGAATTGCAATTTATTAGTGTTGAAGATGAAGTCGCTAGACTAGATCAAATCACATCTTATAAGGAGGAAATTGCAATAATTCAAAACCAAATGGATAAAACAAGTAGACTATTTGCATGGCCTACGACTGGTGGATTTATTGTTAGAGATTACAGAGAACGTATTTACCAATTCTTTAGAATGATAATACCACCGCCAGATATTTTTAGAAAATGGCTCAGCGAACAAGAACGACGTAGTAAATCAAGACAGTCAACAGTTGCTAAAGGTACAGAATTAAAATTTAAGGCAAGAAAACTTGAACCGTTTCAATTTAAGAATATTAGAATTAATATTCCAAAACCACGTGTTGATACCAGAATTGAAAAAAATGATGTTGCTGGAGTTAGCGTCGTTAATCAAATGATAAACAAAGATCTCGGATTTATCAATCGTGCTGAAAAGATAATTGATACAATGGGAAAAATAACTTATTTACCTGATTTATTGGAATTTGTTAAAAGAACAACTGGAGTTCAAAATGGACAATTGTTTGGAGTTGAAGGATGCAGTAAAACAAATCCCGAAATAGAAAATGTATACAGAAAAACATATAAATATCCAAATGAATCTGAATTTGAAAAACTTTTTCCAGAATCAATTCAAAATCAATACATGGTTACAAAAAATAAAATTATTAATCTTAAAAAATATATTATCAGTCACTTACGCCATCATATAGCTGTTATGTCTAGAATTACAAGCAGAAAAGAAATGATTACTTACGGGTTTGAAGCATATGTTGACCTTTTTAGTAATAGTCAATTTAATCAAGCTTTTGCTAATTTTAATACAGGTAGTGATGATGATCTTGGTAGAATATTCACAAACGATGAAATCGATAATATTGTTACAAATGCTATCGGAGAACATGATAATCATACTGAAGTTATCAGACAATTACAAACTATTTTTGTTACAGATATTGTCAGACATTTAAGACAAGTTAGACTTAGTGCTGGTCAATTCAAAGGTTCGAGAAAGTCTAAAGTCAATGCTGATGAAATGGATGCCGGTGAAATATTCTCACAATTCGTTAAAATTTTATTCCAAGAAATTAAAAATGATAGCGAATCAATTAACGTTAACTTTTATCACAAAGACATTAATCAACAATTTCAAGCTAAATCAATCTGGAAGAAAATGGACTCCGCAGAAAGAAAAGGAGAACTTGAATATCAAATAGCAAAAAGAGGATTAAATATGGAAGAATTCGAAGATTCTATCCTAAGAAAAGGTATTACATCAGATGAAGTCGGAAAAGAAGATGGTACAGATTCTGATCGTGGCGGAGATCCTAATCTTGAAGGATGGGAAGAACTTGATATGGAGAACGATGAAGATGATTACAACGATACAATTGACGATTAGAAAAAATATAATTACAATAAAAAATAGGATTATTAACAAAGTATTAATGCTTTGTTAACAAAGTAAAATAAACTTTTTGTCTAAGCTAAACAGAAAGTCTAATTAAATTATGATAATGAGATAGGAAAGAATTTATTGGCTGGTGTGTTGATGAAATGTTCATCAAATGTTCGGTATTTACATTTGTAAATAATTTTTGCAAATCTTGGAGGACTTTTAGTTAAGCCACTTTTTCTGCGACGTTTGATGGTAACATGATAATTTCCCATTTTTGCGACAAGAAAACGATTTCTCAGTAATCTTTTACAATTTTTGCATACTTCATAACCTGCTTTGGCTGAAAGATTTATATAATCATTGATAGCATTTTCTCTTTTATTTTCTATTTTCCAGAATTGTTGACGAAGATTTAATAATTTATTGTGCAATTTCATTACTTTCATTGTGGAATTTAAATTAATTCTACTCTTTTCAAGTCTTAAACTACATGGTTCACTATTATTTTTTAATTCTAAATCTGATTCTAAATCTGATTCTAAATCTAAATCTGATTCTAAATCTGATTTTTCATTGTTTGAATCTAATTCATCATCAGACGGTATTTTTGGAAGAGGTCCATCAATACTATCACTATCGAAACTTTGTAATTCTAGATCAGCACTTGATTTGAGTTGTTTAAATTTTAAAGGAGGCAAATTAGATTTGTTTGAACTATTTAGTCCACGTCTTGGTGGAGATATCCTAGGAGGTAAATTAGGTTGTGGATCTGGAATATTATCGTTCTCCAGTTCTGAGTCTGAACTACTATAAATGTCATATTCTTCTGTTTTATCGTCAAATGTATTGTAAGTTGAGTAATTTATATTTGAATAAGTATTATCAGATATATCTTGTTCTGAGTAGTTTGAACTACTATCATCTTGAAGTTCTTGTTGCCGTGATTCTTTTTCTTTTTTCCGTTGTTCTTTAATTTCCTTACCTTTCTTTTTTGCTTTTTGAACAGCCTCTTGGTAACTATCAGATCGTAATCTAGGGCTCGTTGGCGCACTAATAGAAATCAATGATTGTTCATCATCATAATCAATGTTACTGTTGAAAGTTGTATTATTTTTAGGATCTATTTTCATAAAGTCAAAATTCATGCTAGAAGCTGAATTCGGGTTTGATTCACGGTTTGATAATCTTTTTATGCCTTTACTTTCGAAAAATGACATTGATGATTTAAATTTTTGAAATTTAGTTCTAGGTGTATCTATAGTTTCTCTTGATTTTTCATCATTAGTAGAAGTGGTTTTATTCGATTTCTTACCACGATTACTGAATGATTTTAACATTATTGATATTTTGTGGTAATTATTTAATTATTTTATAAAAAAATCAAAAATTAGATATGAAATTATTCTAACATAAAAATTTTTGATTTATATATGTTATTGTTATATAAATCAGAAAAGGGGTTTTTAAAAAATTATTACAAAATGGCACATATGACTTTGACACGTCGAGGATATATCCTCAAGAAAAAGGAATTAAATGATCGAGATATAAGAAAGATTGAAAGAGATTTAACATGGCAACCTATAATAAATCCAGCATTTCAAGATCTATCAAGACCCAAAAAATTTTGCACATTCTTAGAATCAAAACTACGATATTATTTACCAAGATATTATGGATTATCTAATTGGGGACCACCTCTCAAGAATGAATTAACAAATAGTGGCGAAGATACAAATTATGACTTTTATTGGGATCTACTACCTCATCAAGAAACGGCATGGGCTACAATGGAAGATAGATTTATCAATAAAAGACAAGGTGGTATTCTTTCACTACCATGTGGATTTGGTAAAACTGCATTATCTATACGTCTAGGGTCATACTTAAAAAAGAAAATGTTAGTTGTTGTTAATAAAGAATTTTTAATGAGACAATGGGTAGAAGCAATAGGAAAATGTAGTAATGCATCAGTAGGAATTATTCAAAGAAATAAAGTAGATGTCGAAGGAAAAGATATAGTAATTGCTATGTTACACAGTTTATCTATGAAAGATTATCCAGAACATATCTTTAAAGACTTCAATTTTGTATGCATAGATGAATGTCATCATATCAGTTCTGAAACGTTCTCTAAAGCTTTACCGAAAGTGGCATGTGAATATACATTAGGACTTAGCGCAACACCAATTAGAAAAGATGGATTAACTGAAGTATTTTTAAATTATTTAGGTCCAATATTTCATAAAGAAAAGAGATCAAGCAATAATCTTGTTTGGATAAAATATTTGGAGATTTCAAGTGTATCTGAGGCATTTGATGTTGAAGTAATGAAAGCTACCGGTACAAAAGACACAGGACGCATGATAACAAACATCTCGCAATTTGAAACTATAAATAGATTGGTTATTGAGATCTGTCGTATACTAGTACAGAATCCATTGAGACCACGTAAAATTTTGGTATTAGGTGCAAGACGTGAACAATTGGAGTGGTTACATGAGACTTGGCAAGAAGAAGCACCTTTAAATCATTTGCATAAGATTTCAACTGGAGGTCTTTATTACGGAAATCAAAAAATGAATAAGAAAGAATATTGGAAGATGTTGGAAGAAAGTGCAAAATGCGATATAATTTGGGGGACAATGGATATTGCAAAGGAGGGATTAGATATACCTGATTTAAATACGCTATTAATGTTGAATGGTGGGCATGATGTTGAACAAGCGGTTGGTAGAATCTTGAGAAAGTTTCATGAGCAAACGCCACCGATGGTAATCGACATGGTTTATAAGTGTGGAAATTTTCCTAAACATGCAAATTCTAGGAGAGATTACTACGAATCCGAGGATTATTGGATACAAAAACATAGTATAGAGCTTGATGATGATCAAGAAAGCATAACTCCTGAATTAATAGATGGATTAGATAAGTATTTAAATCATTATCCATCAGACCCAGCTAATGATAAATCGGTTTTAAAGAAAAAAGCTAAAAACAAAAGAGCAATAAAAGAAATTCCTTTAGGCAATCATCCACCAGAATTAAAGTCTATAAGTATTATTGATGAATCTACTCAAGAAGGTAAAAAATCATTGAGCAATTTAAAAAATAAAACTGTAGATACTACTACAAAAAGTATCCCAATTGAGAAACCACCAAGAAAAAAATTAGATAATGGAAAATGGGAAGGTCAGTATGATTCAGATGACGAACGTGATTTAGCATTACATGGATTAGAAAAGGGTCACTTATGGTTACCGGATTCAGATGACGAATTAGGGTTAGAAGATATTGATAGACGTAGACAAGATATTGTGCAAATTGATGTAGATGGTGAAATAAAAATAAAACCTGAAAATATTGAAACTTTAATTGGTTCAGTCAGAAAACATGGAAATACGGAAGTAACAGTTTTAAACAAATCCAAAAAAATTAATATTAGATCTATTTCAACTGAAACAGCAAAAATAGGTAAAATTAATAAGCCAATAAAAGTGTACAGTGAGAACAACAACACAAATGGCAATATAAATAGTAATAGTAATAGTAATAGTAATAGTAATAGTAATTGCAATAGCAATAGTAATAGCAATAGTAATACTACTAAAATAAGTCAAAATATTAAGGGAGGTAGAAGTATTAGCGTAGGTTTTAAAGAAGTTCCAGTATCTGCATATAAACCTATTACAGTATCAGAAACTAAAATATCAATACCTGCATCTAAAATAAGAAGAAAAAAACCTATAAAATCTATACCAACAGATTAAATTAAATATCTTAATAATTATTATTGTAATTTCAAATTACAACAATAAATAAATCAGAGTCTATTATATATCGTATTGATGCCACGTAGGTCACGTAGAAGTAAATCAACTAAGAAATCTAAATCTAGATCTAGATCAAGAAAGAGATCGAAAAGTAGCTCAAACAGCAGAAGCAGAAGAAGAAGCAGAAGCAGAAGCAGAAGCAAATCAAAAAAAAGTCGAACAAGAACGAGATCGAGAGATGGTTTGATGAATGGTAGATCTTGGAAAAATTATAGTAAAGGGATGGTAAAAGTCATAGCACAAGCTATTCAGTTTGATTGGAGGATGCCATTTCAGATAAGAACAGCTGGTGTATCTACTGGCAGTGGATTTTTTATTAGTAAGGATGGTTATATAATTACAAATGCGCATGTAGTAAAGAGTTCTATGGATGTAGAAATAGAAATAACTAGTGAAAGTAAGCGTAGATATACTGCAAAAGTCATTGGAATATGTTTTCATCCAAGCTTTGACTTAGCTTTGTTGAAGGTTAATGATTATAAACCAAAATTTTGGTTTAAGATGGAAAAATCAACGAAAAATCTTGGAACTGGTGATCGTGTAAAAGCAGTTGGTTATCCTATGGCATCAAATCAAATCAAAGTAACACAAGGAATAGTTAGTGGAAGAGAAAATGGTTTAATACAAACTGATACCGCTTTAAATCCTGGAAATTCTGGCGGTCCATTATTATTGGACTCTACAGACAACATAATTGGTATTAATACAGCCTTATTAAGAGGTGCCAATGCTGTGGGTTATGCGGTTCCAATAGATCATTATCATTTGATAAAGGATGATTTATTTAAAGGAGCATCAATACTACAAGGTAGGTACATAGTCAGAAGACCAACACTAGGTATACAATATCATGATGTAAATGATGATTCTATAAAAATATCTGGATCTAAATGCAAAAAGGGTGGTGTATATATAAATTTAGTTTATCCGGATTCACCAGTACAGAAAGCTGGATTGAGAACTGGTCATTTTCTATGTAGTATAAATGATTATGCGATAGATCAAAACGGGTTAATAAGTTTAAGGGAGAATGAGTTAAGCCCGGTATCCGAAGTTTTAAATACAATAAAAAGCGGAAGTAAAGTACCTATATCATTTTGGGATGGCAAGAATATGATAAATACAAGTATTGAATTAGATGGATATAAATTGCCTATTTATATCAAGTATCCAAGTTATGAAAAGATTGATTATGTTGTGATTGGTGGTTTAATAGTTATGAATCTTGCTGTTAATCATATACCGATGATTAAAAGTAATTTAGCTAAATACATTGATCATGAAGAAAGATTTAAGCCAAAATTAGTTATTAGTAAGGTATTGCCAGGTTCTGAATTAGCTAAGCAAGAAGTTATTAAGGAAGGACAGATATTAGCACATGTAAATGACCAACCAGTCAAAAATTTAGATGAGCTTAATGTAGCCCTTTTACATCCTCTAAGGAAGGGGGGGACGTACTATTTAAAAATAGAAACCGAAGATAATGAAATGATAATGATGGATTTAGATAAATTAGTTAAAAATGAGGAAAAACTTATTGAAATATTTAAATACAAACCATCAAAAATTTATGGAATACTGAAACAACACATGATTAAAACTTCAAAAGATAGATTAATACAAAAACTCCAAGAACAAACATAAAATATCCTTTTGAAGAAGTGCTTTTAATCATTAAAATAACCTTTTAATGATTAAATCTTGATATTTTTAAATTTTATTGAGGTGATTGTAAAATTGAATGAATTTAAGAACAATTAAAATAATTGTAAAATTTGTATAAAATATGTATAAAAATAAAAGGAATAAAATCCCTTATGATGAAGAAGGTGTGACTCAGAAAGTCAGTGATTTCAAAAAACGTAGAAAAATGCTTATGAATGAGATTTATCATAATTGGGGTGATTTTTTAATAATTCATAACACATTTGATCATGACTATGTAAAAGAAAGGTATTTTCCGCATCCAATAATGAGGTGGTTGAATCTACCTAAAAATCTAACTTTTACATTAATTATTATGATTAAAAATAAAAATGGAAAATTTAAAATATCATCAAAATTATGGATAGACCTTCAAGATGATATTGATAAAATTTGGCATGGACAGATTTTTCAAAATATTGAAGATGCCAAAGAGAAATTTGAAATTAATAATATTTATATTTTTAATAAAGAAGAAGAGGATAAAATAAAACAGAAATTAATTAAACACAAAGACAAGAAATGGTTTTATTTAAATATTTCCAAAAAACCAGACGAACACTCAGGATTCGAGAAATTTATAAGAAGTTTTGAACCTATAATTCTTAATCCAGGAAGAAACTTATTTACACCCACCGATATTATTGATAAATTAAGAGTAGTCAAATCGCCTTCTGAAATAAAACTTATTGAAGAAGCATGTCAAATTAGTGCAAACGCTCATATAAAGGTTCTATTAAATATAAAACCCGGCATTTCAGAAAATCAATTGAGCAATATTTTTGTGAGCGAAATATTACTCAATAATTGCCAAAAAACCGCTTATCCAAACATAATTGGAAGTGGGTATAATTCTACCATTCTTCATCATCACCCTACTAATAAAATATTAGAAGATGGAGATATGCTTCTTATTGACGCAGGAGCAGAATATGAAGGATATGCTTCAGACATTTCACGAACTTATCCAGTCTCCGGAATGTTCACCCCAGAACAAACAAAAATATATAATCTAGTGTTTGATATACAACAACAATTGATTAATAATTGTAAACCAGGCTTTAATTGGAATAAACTACAAGCTTTAACAATTTTACTTATTTCTAAAGGATTATGTGAATTAGGATTAATTAAAAGTAGTTTTCAAGACTGTATAAAACAAGAAACATTCTTAAATTTTTACATGCATGGAATAGGTCATTGGATTGGTTTAGATGTACATGATTGCCAATCAATACCAACAACTTTCAATATGGATACTGATACAGACTCAAATTTAGACTCAAATTTAGACACGAAATTATTAGAAACACCTTTTATTCCAGGAATGACAATTACAATAGAACCAGGTATTTACATAGGTAATCATCTTAAATCTTTAAATGATCCCAATTTAGATCAAAATGTTCTAGAAAAATATCTTAACATTGGTGTCAGAATTGAAGATGTCATTCTTATAACCGATCAAGAACCAGAGATTTTAAGTAAAGGAATTCCAAAAACAATCCAAGAAATAGAACATTTTATGAATGGTTAAAAGAAATTTTATAATTTTATAATTTTATAATTTTATAATTTTATTTATATCAATATTATTTGATTTTTACTTTGATTAATTAAAATAATAACACATTCTACAAATATAAATATGAAGATCACAATTCTTATTTCTGGTGGTGGAACTAATTTGCAAGAAATAATAGACCGAATCAATGATGGTGTACTTGGTCCTGATGCACAAATTAACCAAGTTATATCAAATCGCAAAAAAGCATACGGACTTGAACGTGCTAATAATTTTTCAATACCCGCTATCTATCTTCCATGGATCAAAAAAAATAGTGACGACAAACTTGCTGAATCACGTCAACAATACGAATTACGTCTCCTAAAACAAATTACAAATTCCCCATATGGACAACCACAACTTATAGTTCTCGCTGGTTGGATGCACATCCTAGGAGAACAAATTTTAACAAACCTTAATCAAATTAATATCCCAGTTATTAACCTACATCCTGCACTTCCAGGAGCTTTTCCTGGTGTTGATGCAATTGGTCAGGCTTATACGGCATGGACTGAAGGTAAATTAAATCCTCCAATCACAGGATGTATGGTTCATAAGGTAATTCCTGAAATTGATGCAGGTGAAGTATTAGCTACAGCTGAAGTTCCTATCTTGCCTGACGATACACTAGAAAGTTTAACAGCAAGAATAAGATACATAGAAAAACCAACCTTAATTAATGGAATTATGAAGATATTCAGCGAAATTGAAGATTCACGTGATATAACTCGTAAACTTAGTTTGCGAAACATTGAGTTACAACAAAAATATAAAATTACAAGCGGTAAAGTTCGTGATATTTGGCGTATTGGTCACGGATTATTGGCACTTGTATCATCAAATAGATTTAGTAGCTTCGATAGACACATCTGTAACATACCAAAGAAAGGATACCACCTTACTGAAATTAGCCGATGGTGGTTCAAAAAAACAACCCCTATTATACGTAATCATATGGTCTTTTCAAATAAAAATATTATGATTGTAAAGGAATGCGATGTAATTCCAATTGAAGTTGTTGTTAGAGCATATATTACTGGCTCAACATCAACTAGTTTATGGACAAATTATAATATATGTCCTGTTAATGAGCGAGTTTACTGTGGAATTAAATTTCCAGAAGGATTAAAAAAGAATCAAAAACTTGATAAACTTGTTATTACGCCAACTACAAAAGATAAAGAACACGATGTACCCATATCAAAAAGTCAAATTATTAAAAATTCACGTAAATTTGCAAATATTACCTTAGAAGAATGGGAATACATTGAACGCAAGGCACTAGAATTATTTCATTTTGCTAGCGTAACAGTCGCACGAATGGGTTTAATACTCGTTGATACAAAAATGGAATTTGGAAGAGACTGTAAAGGTCGAATAGTATTAATTGACGAAGTATTTACACCAGATTCCTCAAGATATTGGGTTGCAAGTAGTTATAAAGAACGTTTTCTGATTGGTCAAAGCCCAGAAAGACTTGATAAGGATTTAATTAGAGAATGGGTAGCAAGTAGATGTGATCCTTATGATACTAATATAGATATCCCTGAAATTCCACTTAAATTAGTTAAAACCGTTTATGATTGTTATAAAAATTTTTATAAAGATCTAATAGGAGAAAACAGTATGCTTACAGTAAGCGATTTTTACACTAACTCAAACTCAGACTCAGAATCTGACTCAGGAGTTGATGTAGATAATTTTATGCCTAGTTCTGAGTCAGGGTTAATTACGAATATAGAAGATGAACTTGATAATTATTTTTTTAAATTTCATTCTCCTATTTGCGTAATTTTAACTGATTGTTTTGATCAAGATAGTAAACCTATTATTAAAATTATACAAGATAAATTACATCAGCTAAATATTTACAGCATTATTAGAGAATGCAGTCCTTATCGTGACACAAGCAAATTGTTGTGTATTCTTGAAGATTATTGCCAAGAAGTTGACGATGGTCGAAAAATGGTATTTTGTTGCGTTAGTAAAAATCCAAGTAGTTTATCAGGAATTGTAAGCGGGAATACCAGTGTTCCAGTTATTACTTGTCCAATTATGAATGATTATTGCTACATTAATCAAGTAAGTGATGATCCAATTAGTTTCGTTACTAATCCAACATATTGTGCTGTTCACATCAAAAAAATTTTGAGTTTAGGCAAAAATAAAAGACAATTCTTGAATTGATTCCAAAAAAACAAAGATTTTTTAAATAATAATTACGATTGATAATAATCTTAATTATCATTATTATCACAATCATTATTATCACAATCATTTTTTATTTCAATTTTTCCACTACTCCCAAACCTTTGATTTACCGACCAGTTATGTAACAGGTTATTTGGATTTTCTTTATTAGCAAGATAATCATCTATATGATTAGTTTTCCAAGTTCCGTGTGAAAATAATATTCCAGGATTTTTATAAATTCTATAAAACTTATAAGCTATAGTAGGTCCAGTTCCCCAATTTATTTGTTTTTTATCAAATAAATATATATCTGTATATTCATTAGTGTCTTCCAAAATAGTGGCTGTTTCAATTTCAGTTATGTATTCAGTACAGCACCCAGGATCAAGAATACAAAATTCTTTATTTTTACAATTTAGTTTAGGATAATTATCCGATTTTTTCCATCTACTTATTTTAACTTTTATTAAATTATTATTTCCTGTCTTTCTCTTTTTAAACTCCTTTTCCATTGTCTCAATTAAATTGAATGATATTATCAATTTAAATAAAAATAAATATATTCAATTTTTTATCATTAAAAATAAAAAATAATAAACCTTATTAACAAGTACTTTTTAAGTAGATGCCATGTTTAATATTTGTTTATTATATATGTATAATAATATTAAAACCCTTGTGGAAGATAATCCAATTATTAGTGCAATTATTATTTTCATATTAATAAGAGTAATTTATAAAAAATTAATTAGAATTGAAAGATTAGAACCTGGTCAAAAAGAATTAAAACCCTTACCTCCAAGTGCTTACCAACAAACACGTGGTGCTTTAGAAGATATAGAGGGTGCACCTAGATCAGTTCGTGGTCAACAAGATGTGTTTAAACGTGTTGTCAAACGTAGTTCAGCCTTCATGTCAGAAGATAAAGCAAAGAAAATTGCTAAAGGCGAAATCGCCGAATTAGGAAGTGTTAAACCTGAAGAACATGCTGATGCTACTAAAAGGCTTAAAACTGGCACATCATCAAAACTTGAACAATTATTTCTAGCCAAAGCAGCACAATTATCAGATAGTAATCCTGCTTTAGCTGCTGTGCTAATTAGTGGTCAAGGATTAGACGGATATCTTAAAGCAACTGGAAAATCAGAGTCTCAGGTTGCTAGTGAATTAGGTGTAGAACCAGATCAATTCAAAACTATTTTAGATGTTACAGCTGAAGCACCAGTTGAAGATCTCCGCACTGCTGAAAAAAGAAAACAATTAGCTGAAACCGCTGGATTGGATGCAAAACAACAAGGAAAATTAAATCAATTAATGCAACAAATTGAAATAAAGAAAACTCAAAATGAAAAAGATATTAGAAAAGCAGAACCACAATTCTCGCAAATCCAATCAAATCTAATACAACAAACAAAGAAATAAATATAAATATAAATATAAATATAAATATAAATATAAATAAAATTAATAATGTAATTATTGCACTTTGAATACCTTCACTTCTTTATTTAATTCGTTGATCTAGAATATTCTCTCATCTAAAAATTGATTAATTATTTCTTATTTTTATGTCGATTTTGTGAATATGAAGTATTTTATTGTAACTAAAGGTGAATCATTAAACTCTTTTACTCAACCTAATTTTGTTTTGGAAAGTGACTATAAAGTATACGATAATGTGGAAACCTTAATCAAAGATAGATTAATTAAATACATGAAAACATTTTATCATAAATTTGATCAAAAAATACCGCCTGAAGTCTACCAGATAGAAAATATGATTATTGGCGAAAACTTAAATTATAATCATTGGGGGAGTGTAAATTGTTTTTTAATGTCTGGATACATCAAAATAGATATGTGGGAACTTATTGTGTCCTTTCATATCCAAAAACAAATCAATCATGAAAGTAAATATTGATTGGATTTTTATTCTACTTTAAAAAATTTCTTATCTCGTAACTTTGATTAATTAAAAGGTGGATTTTGACCTTTTAAGTAATAAATAACTTTTCCATTTAGATTATAACATTTTAATGAGTAAACATTCGCAAATTTGTCATAGTCATTGTCATATCATATTGATTACATGCTTCAATTACACTAGGATCTGCAACACTTCCTCCAGGTTGAATAACATGACCAACACCAAACTTTGATGCATGATCAATATTATCACGAAACGGGAAGAATGCATCACTTGCCATTGCTACATTTTTCAATTGTTTCATCCATTTATCCTTTTCTTGTTGTGTAAGAGGATCAGGAACACTTGTAAATAATTTCTTCCAAACTTCATACTCTATTTCAGTAAAATCTCCTTCAACATATCTTATACCAGCATTTACACGATCCTGGCGCTTTACACCTTCAACAAAAAGGTCCTTTAATGCTAATGTCTTTGGATGCTTTCTTAGCCACCACATTGTAGCCTTTCTTCCCGCAAGCTTTACAGCATCAACACGAGATTGTTGCCCTGCGGCAACCCCTATAATTTGACCATCCTTTGCCATTACAACATTATTGGATTGTGCATACTTTAATGTAATATTTGCCAATAATAGATCATCTTGTACCGAATTCGATATTGTTTTGTTGTTAGTTGGAATATTCTCTGAATTAACAAACACTTCATGTGTCACAAAACGTGTGTTCGAAGATTGAACTAGCGATATTCCCCACATCTCCCTAAATTCAAGAGGATTTTCGATACCATCAAATGGTTCGTACTCAGGATCAACTTGCAAAATTAAATACTTACCCGACTTTTTCTTAGAAAGAATATTAATTGCACTTGTCGAATAAGAAGGTGCAATTATTCCATCACTAACCTCACGCTTAATCATTTTTGCAGTCTCTACATCAACTAAACCATTTATTGCAATAAAATCACCAAAACTAGACATTGGATCACACGATCTAGCAATCTCAAATGCCTCAGATGCATTTTTACCTATGGCAACTCCCGCAGGACTAGTATGTTTAAAACTAGCAACCACAGTACGAGATTTACCAAATATCTTTCCAGCCTCATTAACTAATTGCCAACTATTAATAGCATCTAACATATTTATGTAACCAGGAGTTCCATTTAAAACACTTATAGGATTTGTTGTATATAAACCATTAGAAATATTAGCAACATAACTAACACTTTGATGTGGGTTACATCCATACTTCATATTAATTATTGGTTTATATGTTCTATCAACTACATTGCCACCGGATAAATAATTAGAAATCATTTTGTCGTACATTGATGTTTTATTAAATGCCTTAATTGACATAATTCTTCTAAAATTTGAGGATAACACATTTTTATTATTTAACATCCCATTATTTAGAATATTGCAAAATTTAGAGTAATCAGAAGGGTCTGTCAAGGTTGTTACACTTGGCCAGTTTTTAGCTGCAGCCCTTATAAGCGTTACTCCACCTATATCTATTAATTCTAAGGCATCATTCATTTCAATTTTAGCAGTTCTTGTTTTATGAAATGGATAAAGATTACAAACAACTAATTCAATATTAGGAATATCATGTTTATCTAATTCTTCAGAATGGTTTAAATCATTAGCTTTAGCTAAGATGCCACCATATATTTTAGGATGAAGTGTTTTTACACGACCATTAAGGATTTCTGGGAATCCTGTGAAATCTGAAACTTTTATTAATTTAGACTTGTCATCATTTGATAAAGATTGAAAAATCTTTTTATAAGTACCTCCTGTAGAAATAATAGTAAAATCTGATTTAACTAACTGATTGGCTAAAACTTCAATTCCAGATTTGTCAAATGTACTCACTATAGCATAATTAGACATCTTTCGATATAATATTGTTTTTATTAATGTTCTTGACGTCTTATTGAATATATTTATATTAGTTTTATATTAAATTAATCAATTTTTTAGATTTGTTTAAATTATTTACGATTTTATAAAAGTAAAATATTTGTAAAATCATAATATATGTCTAATATTATTGCTATTTCTATAGAAAATTTTAAAAAACATAATTATAACAAGAATCCATACTGTATTATATGTAATAAAAAACATGTAAGTTTTAATTCTCTTAAATCTCACTATGGTAAAGACCATAAAGAACACCTAGAAAGACCTGATGTAGTGGAACATCTAGAAATTATGAACAGATGGGAATGCCCATTTTGTGAACACGTCGTAGGTGAACTAAGATATCGACATAAACATTTAAGAATTTGCAGGAAAAATCCTGAAAATATTTGTGAGCTAATTAAAGAAGTAGACATATTATCAGTTGGATTTATTAACCTTAGAAATCTTGTTATGGCTATGGATAAAAAAAGAACAGCTATCATTCGAAGATCTGTCAAAAATTATTATTCTAACGAAAATGAACCAGAAACACTAAAAGAATTTAAAGAATATTTAAAATCTAAAGGAATTGCAAATAAACTCATGGAAGATGATTTCGAAGAGGAGTTTATTGAATACGAATACGACACTGAAAGTGATGAAGAATCACTCGAAAATTATATTGAAGATACTGAAGATAACAAAGATAATAAAGATAATAAAGATAATAAAGATAATAAAGATAATAAAGATAACAAAGATAACAAAGATAAAAATAAATTAAAAATAAAGTTTAAAAAAGATTATAAAAATCCAATCCCAAATAAAAAATCTACTTCAGATAACGAAAATAAAAATAATGAAAATAATGAAAATAGTTTAGACAAAGATGACAAAACTAATGATCTAGAGGAATTGTTCATGAATAAAGAAGAAGATTCGTGTATTGGTATATATTAAACTGAATATTAAACAAAGTATTAATGCAAAAATATTATTTACATTAATAATATTTTTTAAATTACTTTTAAAATTGTATCTTATTTTTTAAATTACTTTTAAAATTGTATCTTATTTGTTTCTTAAATTTTTTATTTGCTTTAATTTTTAATTGAATTCGTCATATTCTAGGCACCAACGTTTAGCATTTTTAAACATCTCTATCCATGGATAATGTTCAACATTACCTAATCTATCTTCTAGTTCATCATTAATATGTGGAACTTGCCACTTAAATATACACCTTTCTGGATGTGGCATCATTGCTAAATGACGACCATCTTCACTGCATAATCCAGTAATACCATCTGGTGAACCATTTGGATTAAGTGGATAGGTTTCAGTTGGTCTTCCATTTCCATCCACATAAGCCAAACAAGTACCTCCCTTATCTATTTTACTTTTATTTAGCTTTTTATATTTACGATTTGATAAATCACTTGGATCATATCTACCTTCTCCATGTGCAATCCAAATTCCCATCTGCATACCTTCCATATCCTTTAACATAATGGAATTAGATTTCAAAACTTTTACTGTAGAAAAACGTGATTCAAACCTAATTGATTTGTTCTTTACAAACTTACCAGGAATCCACTCAAGCTCAGCCATCAATTGACATCCATTACATATACCCAAACTAAATGTATCAGGTCTAGATTTAAATTCTTCAAGCTGTTTAACTACATTAGAACTACTCATTAAACTCCAGTACCAAGCTCGTCCAGCACCTAGAACATCAGCAAAACTAAATCCACCAACAAACGCAATTCCTCTAAATTCCGATAAATCAACTAAACCATTAAGTAAATCTTGTACGGTTACATCAATTGCTTGAAATCCTGCTATCTTAAATGCCATAGCCATTTCTCTATCTCCATTACTTCCTTCTTCTCTTAATATAGCTACCTTATGTTTTATTTCATTATCGCATATTTGATCCATCATAGCTCTAACATCTTCAGGTAAAATTGTCTTAGGTAATCTCTCATTAATATCAACACTTGTCAGAAAATCCATTTCTTGATCAACACAATTTACATTACATTGCATCTTTTCTAATCTATAACTAGTACTTTCCCACATTTCCCGAATTCTATTTAATTTCTCATCTAAAATAGATTCCGAACAATTCTTAATTCTACATACAGGATTTCGAACAGTTTTTCCAATAACATAAACATCAGGTAATATATTCCTTAACTCTGATAAAACTACATCCAAATTATGTGGACCTATCTCAATAACCAAACCTAATTCTTCATTAAATAATAATCTTACAAGCTGATCATGAAATATATGATTTGGATCTTCTAACTTTTCAGCTCCATCTAATTTTCTGCGATTCATCTGCAACTCCATAATTTTGCTTAGATCAAGCTCAAATCCAATATTACCAGCTATAGCCATTTCACATATAGTTGTTATCAAACCTCCATCACTTCTATCATGACCTGACTCAATTAGACCATCCATTATCATACATTGAATAATTCTAAAAATTGCGACAAATGTTTCAACATTATCTAAATCTGGAACTTTATTACCCAAAATTGAATCACCTAAAGTTTGAGCTAAACTAGATCCACCCATTCTAGTTTTTCCAATACCCAAATCAACAAAAATAATATAATTTCCAGCCATCTTAAAATCAGGCGTTACAATCTTAGTAATATCCGGACAAGTGACATAACTACTTAGCACTAAACTTCTAGGACATAAAACATCCTCTCCATTAACTCTAGCAGACATTGATAAACTATCTTTACCTCCATCAATAGCTATTCCTAGCTGTTGCATAATATTAGATAAAGATTGAACAGCTTGATAAAGAGCATAAATTTCATCGTCAAACTTTTTCTCCCACATCCAATTTCCACTACATTTCACATCTGATAATTTTGTAATCGGTGACCAAATTAAATTTGTTAACATCTCGCCAACTGTGATTCTAGCCATCTTTACTGGATCTAATAATCCTTTTATAGACTGCTCAGATACTGACGTAGCTATTCCAGTTTTACCAAACATACTTTGCGCTACAACTGCTACATCAGCTATAGGTGTATGTAACGGTCCAACACATTGTTGTTGGGCTACTAATCCACCAACACTTCTATCTACCTTATTTATCAAGAATCTCTTAGAACCAACAGACACTAATCTAAAAACACGCTCCAAATATTGATCAATTGATAATCTAAGAACTGGCAAACTTTTAGGTTGAATCTGATTCCTCTTCGAAGTATTCAAATTAAATCTTTTGTTTGGAATATTCTCCAATACTTCATTCAAATCCATATCAACCGGATTCATCTCAACTATCTTTCTACTATTACCTTTAGGATCATATACTTGAATGCGACCTGTTTGACTTACAAATCCAACAAATTGATACGGGCAATTTTCTCTTTTACATATATCTTTCAATAACATACTATCTTTTGGATGAATTAAAATTGTATTCTGCTCTTGATACTCTCCAATCCATTTCTCTCTTGCTGATAATGTAGAATCTCCACAATGTACATTACCTAAACTAACAAGTCCACCCTTTGGACTCACTATTTCTTTAGTAACATTAGCCATTCCTCCAGCTCCTTGATCATGTATAGAAAGAATAGGATTATTAACACCCATTTCTATACAAGTACGAATTACTCTGTTCAATCTATTTTCCATTTCTGGATCATCACGTTGTACAGCATTAAAATCAGCATTACTAACCTTTTGCATATAAGTATCTTGTTCAGTAGAAGAATTAGAATTACAAGAATTAGAATTAAAATTAAATTTAGACTTGGAATTAGATCTACGCAATTTATCACTCTTTTCTAGTTGTAAAACTCTACTCCAAGTATCATCCAATACCTCATTAGTATTATTACTATTGCTAGTTCCTTCCTTTATATCATTGCCAGACACACAACTTTTGCTTCGATTTTCTAATTCTCCCTTTAATTCATTATACAATCGATTATTTATTGAATTGCTATCGCCATTAAAGTCTTTGTTTTTCTTCTCTTCACCAAGTACCATAGGTTCACCCTGAGCGAATGGTGAAATATTGGATCGCCGGGGGAGGGTTGTCTCCCTACATTGGGGTTTAT
>TARA_R100001163_G_C5068486_1_pt1 | contig 21695 bp, 30 predicted proteins | sample TARA_R100001163 | Tara Oceans TARA_R100001163 (sample SAMEA2621285) | marine metagenome | biome: marine biome (ENVO:00000447); feature: deep chlorophyll maximum layer (ENVO:xxxxxxxx); material: "saline water (ENVO:00002010), including plankton (ENVO:xxxxxxxx)" | depth 120 m
GATGCATCAACTCTACCTTCTATTATATCTAGTAAAGCAGGTTCTTTACCTTTTGATGATAAAAACTTAGGAATACCTTTCCCTGATTGGTTTTTATGTTTGTCAAATAAGGTTTGCCCTGTTTCTTCATCATTGTATAATTTCATATACTTTTTAAGATGTTGATAAGAACAATTTAGATATCTTGCGGCTGCCTTTACAGATTTTGTTTTATTCATAGCAGCTAAACACATCTCTTTACTTATGGGTTTAGCAGATGGCATTTAATCTTTAGTGTTTTTCTTTTTTAGTTCTTTGTCTAATTTCTCAAATTCCTCATATTGTTCTTGAGACATTATTTCTAAATCAACCCATGTATGGTCACCTGAACCTCTCATGACTGGAACTCCTCTTTTAGGTGAGGCTGTTGAACAGTTTACACAAGTTTTTGTACCTGGTAAGATTTCTAATCTTTTAGGTGGGATTAATTTATTACATTTAACACAATTCATCACTTCAATTTCATCAATTACTGTATACATATAATTATTTTTTAAAAAGTTTAAGTTTTTTTAGAGTATTGTATAGTTGGATTGTGGATCTGACTATATGCTTTTTCCCACTAATTTCATCCTCAATAAAATAGTCTTCTTCTTTTGGGTCATAAGTATCATAAATCCACCAAAATATAGCTTCACCTGCAGCTAAACCATAGTTTTCAATTATTAATTGTTCTATGATTTGATAGTACTTGTCTTCATAAAATGTAGTATTAATACCAAATTCTCTATGTAAATCATCAGCACGTTGGTGTAAAAAATTTAATTGTTTAACAATATCAATAAACATTTTTTTATGCTTTTTTTGAATTGATTTAGGACTTTCAACAATTCTTAAATGTTGTCCTCCTATTTTAAGTAGTGATTTTTTTAATTGTTCTCTCATCTTTCAATTTCTTTAACTCTAAATATACTTATAAAATCTGCTAATGGGAGTTGTTTCTTTTTTGCTGCTTTTATATAAGCTTGTTTTTCATCTTTAGCTTTTATAACACCAACAGCTTCTTCTTCTTGATCTAGGACATTGAAGTATTTATATTTTCTCATAACTTTTATTTTAACTAAATATAATGAAAATATCTTGGGGGATCAAATGTACTTCAAATTATTTTCAGGTTTATGTTTAATGAAACTACCCCATTTATATTTTGCATAATTATGACCATTTGATTCTGCCTGTTGTCTTTTTTCTCCATTTGTAGATGCTGATGCGAAATGGTAAAAATGACAATTATAACTCCTAACCATACTAAGTCCAGATAGTTGACATTTTAAAAAGAAATCCCAATCAGCGACCATTCCTAATTCATAATTTTCATCCCACCCTCCTACTTTAAGATAATCTAATTTTGACATAAAGATGGGAAGTGTTGAACCTGTTTTATCAATAGGAAGTCCTCGTTGGAATCCTTCATACATCCAATACCCTTCTAAGTTAAATGTTTTAGGATCACGTCCACAATCTTTAATATGGAATTGTTTAAACATACTAGGTATAGGTTCAATTTGATTTGGAGATATAACTGATCTTGGGGTATAAATTCTTTCTAATTGTATATCCCATTCCATTGGAAATACATTATCATCATTTACAATAAGAATTTTATCATGTTTTGCATTCATTACGCCTAAATTAGTTCCTCGGCATAGGCCTACATTTTGTTCTAAGTTTAAAATATCTATATTATCTTTCCATTTTTCAAGAACTTCTTTATTTAAGTCATAATGACCATCTACTACTACTATAATTTGATTTTCATCATCTTGACCTACAATTGCTGATTCTAAGCATAAGTCTAAATATTCTGGTGATTTATATGTTGGTATTACTACTGATATCATAATTTCCAATTTATTATGGGTGAGAGCATATTTCCTTCTACATGGGTTGAATACCCAGGAATACAAGATACTAAATTAGAACCTTCATTCCATAATTCTATAAACTTGTCATGGTCTTTAGTCCATTTATCTACTAAATCACAATGCTTAACATGAATATCAAAATGTTTTTTTAATGTACTAAATTTACAAGCGTAGGTGTTTGTTGTTGATGGAGTTGTCCTCCAGTGTACTGTGGGTGTTGCAATTATTTTGGATTGGAGATTTTCATACATTGGAAGCCAATATTTATCAGGGTGGTCATAAAGAGTATAATAATCTGCTCCTATATATTCAAAACCCTCTAATAAAATGTCTATCCACCCTTCACGGTGGAGATAATCATCCTCTAAAAAATAAATTATATCCTCATCATTATAATCTTGTTCAATTACATAGTTAAGTAAATTTAAAAATGATTGAGCATCATTGCCTCCTTTTTTAGATATTTTATTAACTTTTTTACTATTTAAAAAATGATCTTTAATTTCACCATTGCCAGAATCATGAAATGCTATATATTCAACTCTCTCATCTAAGGTTGAAATTAAATTATCAAATATTTTTTCTCTATCAAACCATTCAGGTCTTGGTTTATGTTCTGAGTTTGATGAAAAATTACAATGTCTTTGAAATATTCTTATCATAATATAAATTTTAAATGAGATTCCCCAAAATTAGTTTTTACAAATTTTAAAACTTCTTCTTTATTCAAAGATAAGTTTGATACTCTCTCATATTCTTTAATATCTCTTTCTGTTTCATAGAAATTTTTATTATAATCTATATGATTCTTATTTTTAAAGTCATAGGTAGAAATATCAACTATCATACCTGGGTGTAATTTTATTGTACGTACTCCCAAAGAGTTATAATATCTACCTATTTTATCTCCTATAAATTTATGAGGCCAGTTAAACATAGTTTGATGCCATATATTAAATTTATCTAATCTAGCTCCAGCATAATAAACTGTGTCAAAGTATTCAATTTTGTTATGTTTTACTTTGTTATTAAAACTTGAGTCAAAAATTTGTTCTTTAGCAAAATAACCAGGTTTACGTTCTTTAAATAAACCTAAAGAACCTATCTTACTATCCAACTTGAAAATTTCTAGACATTGTTCAAACCAAGAAGTATCAGGAAGTATCCAACAATCATTATCAAGAAGTAAAATATAATCAAAATCCTCAGGTTTATAATATCTAGTAAGTAATGTCCATGCCCCTCCTACTCTTAAATTTTGTTCAGGTTTTATAATTCCTAATTGATACCTTTCTTGATTTTCATCTAACCATTCTCTGGTGCCATCAGTAGAACCATTATCACAAATGATAATTTGACTATTATTGGGTTTTATTTTATCTATAGCTAAGATAGTACCCTTGGTGTATTCTATACGGTTATAGGATACTATGTAAATTAGTAATTTAGGTTCTTTCATGTAAATTTATTATTACTTGCGGTTCCAATTATTGTTTGATTGTTAGGTATGGATTTATTTATATAAGAATGGGCTCCTAAAGTACAGTCGTTCCCTATAGTCACACCATTTCTTGTTGATGAATTAACCCCCATAAAAAATCTATCTCCTATTACAGTAGAACCTGCTATAACACATTGAGAAGTGAATATACATTTTTTTCCTATAATAACATTATGTCCAACGTTTATATAGGAACCTATTTTACATTCGTCCCCAATCACAGTATTACTTAAAGCTCCGCGTTTAATATCTGTGTAGGTATTTATTTCTACTTTCTCTCCTATTACAACCCCCCCAATTTGAGGAAATTTAATCATCTCACCATTATCCCACTCAATACCTAAACCCTCACTTCCAATAACAACATTTTCTTTTATAATACAGTTATTACCTATAGTAGTATTGTTATGTATTGAAGTGTTATTAAAAATCTTAACATTTTCTCCTATAATGACATCTAATCCTATATAAACATTATCTCCAATTTCTAAATCTTTTCTACTTCTATGTCTATCAACATCATTAAATAACTGGAGGCCTAAGTGTGAAAAATATTTTTGGAGAATTTTAGCAAATTCTAATCTAGGGGAAGAATTGGAGATTATGTGTATTATTTTTGGGTTGATTTTATCTATCTGTTTCCACTCATTTTCAGTTAGTATTAGATATCCCTGTTTAAATTTGGGGTAGAATTTTACTTCTTTCAACCAAGATATAGAATTTTTAGATTGAAAATCCAAATTCCCTAATGTCAAGTTTTCCTTTAATGAAGGTATAGATGAAAGGAATGATTCTATATCTACTTTACCTAACATGTTTAATAAATTTAATTGGATTTCCTGCCCATACTGTTGGGTCTGTATTACTTAAATCTTTATTTACAAATGAATTAGCTCCTATAATAATATTATGGTTTATATGAGTATTGGCTGCTATTTTTGTTCCTGCGCCTATGTAGGTATTTTCCCCAATTATAGTACCATGATATGTTTCCCTATATGCTGTTGAACCTAAAGTAATAGCATTAGGGCCCATGAAACTATTTTTTTGTAGTAATACCTTTGAAGTTAAAATCACCCCAATTTTAAGAGTAACATTATCTTCTAATGTACAATCGTTAGAGGTTCTTACTCTACCTTGAATAATACAATTTTTTCCAGTGGTTAGGTTTTCTCCTAAGTCATTATAGTTTCCTATTATTGTTCCATCCCCAAAATGTGAACCTTTTTTAATAATATTAAACGATCCTATTTTTACATTTTCACCAAAAGTAACACCCTCTTCTATTATGTTATTAAACCCACATTCAACTTCTAGTGGAGGGTAGGGTGAGTTTTTATATATTAGTTTATGTTCCATGTTTTCATTTTAAAATTAATCTGATTATTTCAAAGGATTCAGCGTATTGTTCTCCTATTTGGATTCCCCTTACCGTGGCTAATGAACGGATGAAATTTTCATTTAAATAGCTTCTATTGAACTGAGATTTGTATTCTTCTAATGCTCTTATTTTAGTTAAAATATTATCTTCTTTTAAAGGAATAAAACATCGGGTGTTAAAGGATGCATTATTCCAGGGCATTTCATATCCTAATATTGTAGAGTTTTTAAATGCTCGTAGACCCTCTTCAGAGATTGTTTTGTGATCCTGGTGGATGTCTTGAGGGCTAGGAAGGAATACAATATCAGGGTTGATTTTATTTTTCAATTTAATCATATCCTCCAATATGGGTTGTCTTTTTTCAGGAAAATCTCTTACGGGGTATTTAAATATAAGGAGATGTGATTTTTTAATATTTAACACATTTGTAGCTCTTTGAACTTCTTTTACTAACATTTCTGGGTCTGCTCCTAGTGGGAGGGATTTTTGGCATGAAGAAAAAGCTACATAATAAATTTCATTATCTTTAACTAGTTTTGCAATAGAACCCCCACATCCCAATTCTCCATCATCTGTATGAGGGGCCAAAATAATTATTCTTTTGTTTTTAATTTCCATATTTTATATTGGCTTTTTTATATATTTCCTCTATTAATATAATAACATTATTTGTCTCTTCCAAACTAAATTTATCTAAATTTCTATATACCTCAGGATGGTTAGGACAAGAACCCTGATATGAACCATATGAATTAGGTTGATTAATTTGTGAATACTTTTTTGATATTTTTTCATAATCTTTTCTAAATCCATGACTTAAAAAATTAGCTGATTCTATAATATTAAGTGCTTTTCCTCCAACTTTAATATAACCATTAGAACCCATTAATGTTATTGAACTTTCAATATTATGTGGTTCTGATGCTATTGTTGATTCAATAGTGCCCCCAAAATTTCCATAATCAACTAAAGAATAAACTGTATCTTCAATAACTCCTTCTTTATGTTTTGTAGTGTATGTTTTTGTTGATAGGATTTCTTTTGGGTTGCCAATTAAATATTGTAGTATATCTAAATAATGTATTCCTGTTTCATACAAAATACCTCCTCCTATATCAGGTTCACCTCTCCATCCTGAAAAATATTCTAGTGGTCTTTGCCATCTTTGTGTGAATGAAAATCCTCTAATTTCTCCTAATAAACCTTCACTTAATACTTCTTTTACTAAACTAACTGTAGGGTTTAATCTAACTTGTAAAACACAGTATACATTTTGATTTGTTCTGTCTGCACAATCTTGAATGTCTTTTACATCTTGAATGTTGAATGATACTGGTTTTTCAATTAACACATCACATCCTTTTTCTAATGCAAAAATTGCTTGTTCTTTATGTAATGAATTTGGTGTTGCTATTACTATAAAATTAGACTCTTCAGCGGCTATTAATTCTTTATAATCAGTGTAAGAAGGTACTTTATACCTTTTTCCTAAACTTTTCACTAATGATTTTTGAATATCACATACTGATATTAATTCAAAATTTGGATTAGCTTCTATCGCTTCTATATGGCGTGGAAAAATTCCACCACATCCTATTATTCCTACTCTACGTTTCATTCTATATGATTTAGATACCAATTTACTGTTTTTGTTAACCCAACTGAAAAAGGAGTTAATTGGTAATTTATTAATGATTTAAGTTTTTTATTACTCGCGTTATGACATTCTACATCAGATTGTCTCTTTTGTTTATAGATTATACCTTTTTTATTATATTTAAGTAGTTTACAAATTTTTTCAATTACTTCTTTAATACTAATCTGGTTGTCTGTAGAAATATTTACTGATTCTTTAGGTTTTAATTTATCATATACTTTTATAATAGCATCTATAGTATCATGAACATAAATAAAATCTCTACTTTGTGAACCATCCCCCCATATTTCTGGAGGTTTTTGATTTAATATATTGAACATAGTGACTGGTATTACAGCAGCCAAAGGTGGTTTTGAATTTTGTCTAGGACCGTAATTATTAAAAGGTCTTACTATAAAAGCATCTAAATTAAAACTATCAACCCAAGCTTCTAAAGCTTTATCTGCTCCAACTTTTCCAGCAGCATAAGTTGTTATTGGATTTAAAGGATGGTTTTCATCCATTGGTTCATATACTGCTGTTCCAAATACTTCTGATGTTGAAAAATGTACTAATGTTTTAAATTTATTTTTACGTTGTAATTCTAATAAATTAACTATAATATTAGTATTACAATGAAATCCATTTGATGGGTTTAAAAAAGTATAATTAATTGGTTTTGTAGCACAATTAAAAACAATATCAATATCATGCTCATTAAAAATATATTCTAAGGAAGTATACATTTCACAATCATCTTTATATAATATCACACCTTTTGAAAACGCATTTTCTAAATTATCTTCATTACCTAAAAACATATTGTCTATAACAATTACTTGTTTAGCTTCTTCTAGTAATAATCTATCAACTAAATGACTACCTATAAATCCAGCACCACCTGTGACTAAAATTGTGCTACTTTTTATTTTTGGTCTATTCTCCATTTTTTTGTTTATATTCGTTAAATTTTGAATCTAAGGTTTTTTCAAGATATTCAGGAACTGATTTATAGTAATTTCCTTCCCCTAAAGTATTCAAGGGTTCAAATTCTTTAAGGAATTCTATAGAATTTATCATTAATTTCTGTTCTAAATTTTGAATTCTGATGTTTAAATCAACTAACGAATCGTCTTTGTATATTTTGATTTCTTCTTTTAGAATACATTTTCCTCTATCAATTGATTTATCTATTAAATGAGTTGTTACCCCTTGTGGAATATTATCTAAAATAGCCCATTTAATATTATCTAATCCCCTATTTTCTGGAAGTAATCCAGGATGCATATTAAGTACTCCTATAGTGAAATTTTCAAATGCAATTGGTTTTAATATTCTTGCCCCTAATATTATACCTAAATCTAGGTTATATTCTTTCACTAAATTTTTTGTTTCTTCTGAGTTATGGGTTACTATTTTATAATCAATTTCATGTTGTCTTGCTATTTCTTTAGGGTGGGTTAAATATAAGTCTTTAGGTGTTATTCTTATTTTTGATTTGTAAAAATTTAATTTAACTGGGTTTGCAGCAAATATTACTTTAGGTTTATTACCTGATAGTATTAAATTATTTATCCCTTCTTGGGTTTTCCAATGTGGAAAATTGTAAGCAAATATTCCTATATTCATTATTTTTTGGTTTTACTATGATGTTTTTCACCTCTTTTTATATCTTTATTAATAAAAGTTAAAGCTCCAATTATTGCTTTATCTCCAATATTACATCCCATTTGAACTACACTATGAGGTCCAATATAAACTCCATTTCCTATTTTTGTAGGTTTATATTCTATTTTTTCTTTACCTAAGGAAGTTGACCATTTTATAGTATGATGAGTATAAATTTGAACCCCTGCTGATATAGAACAATAATCACCTATCTCTAATCCACCACTTCCATCTAATACAACATTAGGCCCAATCCAACAATTTTTACCAACTTTAACATCTCCTAAAATTAAGACATTATCATAAACTGAAGTGCCTTCTCCAAACCCTTCTTTTTTACCTCTTTCCCATCTATCATTGAGATAATCCCCCAAAGAAAGACTTCTATTATATTTAGATTTTTTATTTAGATATAACCTATTATAAACCTTTTTATATATTATTAAGAATAAACTCTTCAATTTTTTTAACTATTTTTTTAACATTTACTCCTTCATAACATGGTAATGTTATTGTGTTTTGTTCTAGATATAAAGCATTAGGTTGAACCTTATTATATTTTGTTTTATAATAAGTTGTATTACTTAAACAATAAGTTCCTAATGTTGACTCTATATTATGCTTTTTTAAAAATAAAATTAATTTATTTCTTTTTATTGATTCCGGAACTTTAAAAAGAACAGATTGGACATTGTGAGATGCTCCAAATAAAATTTCTTGAGAAATAAAATCCCAAGGAGATAATAGTTTTTTATATTCTTCTTTAATTTTTATTCTTGATTTTATAACACTATCTAGTTTTTTTAAACTTTCTATCCCCATTACAGCTTGAAATTCTGTCATTCTATAATTATATCCAGGCTGGATGAAATCAAATTTATTGTCTTTATATACAGCCCCATGATTTAATTTTACTTTAAGTAAATCAGAATATTTTTTATTATTAGTTGTAATTGCTCCTCCTTCTCCTGTTGTTAGTAATTTTCTAGGATGAAAACTAAAACATGTTAAATCTGCTATATTACCATTTTTAATTCCAAATTCACTACTACCTAAAGCACAAGCTGCATCTTCTATAAGACATAAATTGTTCTTTTCACATACTTTTTTTATAAAATGTATATTAGAAGGATTACCTAAAGCATCTACAAACATAACAGCTTTTGATTTAGGTGTAATTTTAGATAATAAATCTTTAGGGCACATATTATATGTTTCAAGATCAACATCAACAAATATAGGAATAGCACCCATATTTTCTATTACATTAGCACTTGCAGGATATGAGAAATCAGATACTAATATTTCGTCCCCTGGTTTAACATCAATAATTTCTAATGATAAACTTAAAGCAGTTGTTGCAGATGTAGTTAAAAAGGCATGTTCACATTCTAAATAATTACATAAATCATTTTGAAATTGATCAACATATTCTCCCTTTGTAAAAAATCCAGTTTTGAATATTTTTCTAAACTTTCTATTTACATTTTTATACTTTAAATAAGGTTTAATTATCCTAATCATTTATATACTTTTAAAAAATTTAATTACTGAATTTACTGAATAGCATTCTTCTAACCATTGTCCTATTCCTTCCATATATTCTATTAAATGGTCTTCAGTAATATTTTTAATAAAATTATGTAAGGTAATTGATAATTCTTCTTCAGTAACCCCTAAAGGTACAACAGGACATTCATACTTCCCAGTTAATTTAAACATTGAATCTGAAATATTATTTATTGTACTAAATGTAAAATTTGAATTAAATAAGCTTTCTAATGTTGATACTCCATAACCCCCACACCCTTGAGGCCAAAATTGATCTATATAAAATACTGATTTTTGTTTTTCACTTATTGATGTGGAATGTGGAACATTAGTTAGTACTTTATACTGAAACTTTTGTGGGTTTAAGTTTAGATTATTTATAGTTTGATTAATAATATTAGTACCTTTAGTTTGAGTTTTTGAAGGTATATGTAGGATAGTCCAAGGTTTTACTTCTAATTTTGATTTAAAATCTGAAATAAACTTATCATAATTAAAGTCAATGTACTGATAGGCATGTATAGGCATATCATTATGTTCTTTATTTGATAATCTATATAAGTCAATACCATAAAAATGCTTATGAATTTTATCCCTTTGAGGGTGGTTATTATAAAAAGGATAAATTTCTCTATAACATGACCCAGGATGCCAAACACAAAATTTAGCTTTAATTTCAAATAAATCAAAACCATATATAGAACTAAATTTAGATATTGTTTTATATGTTGAGTTGGGTTGTTGACCCTCCCAAGATTCTTCTGCGAAAATTATAATGTCACTTTCTAATAAAAACTTCTTAGATTCTTCTATTTGAATATGATCATTTGTTTCTAAATCATAATCATGTTGAATATCATAATTAAACCCATGTTTTCGTAAACAAATTGATTTACATTCAATATTTGAATGTTTATTTAAACAATAAGAATATTCAGTAAGAACATTAGCAAAATCAATTCCTGATAAAAAACTTATTTTCATAATGTATCGTAATATGAATTTTGTTTCTCTTGTTTTGCTATTGTTTTAGGATGGTATAAACAATATTCTTCTTCAGGTGGTAATTGAGACATAACTTTATATCCTTCTAATACCTCATGTACTTTATTTTTCCATTTTATTTTACTATCATTTCTATAAATTCTCCATTGGTAATCCGGAAAATTAACCCATCCTTTTTTATTAACATTCCATCTCCATTTTTGAATATGTTCTGGAGTAATATCTTCTACTGTATTAATTCTTGGTGTTAATAGAACATCAACATTAAGATTCATTTCTAACATAGCCCATAAATTTTCAACTAAATACTCACTAGGTATTTCATCTGCATCAATCTGAAAAATATAATCTCCAGTACACATACCAGTTAATTCATTTTTCATGTTAGCAAAATGCCCATCAAAAGAATAATTAAACCAATTAAGCTTTCTTCCTTTTGATTTAGCTCTTAAAAGTTCCTCAACTGCGGGAGTACCATTAGTAGAATCAAATAATACTACTATTTCATCCTGTTTTTGTTTATGTTTAAAAAGGAAATTTATTAGTCTTTGAATTTCCTTAAATTCATTACAGACTGTAATTGCGTAACTTATTTTCATATGATATGAATATATGAAAAATATTTATGGGAGACAAACTATGATGGTAAAATTCCAACATAGCTTAAAGCATCCATAAAATCTTTTTCTTCAAACATTTGCATAGTAGTCATATCCATTCTATATTCATAAAATTCATCCTTTTTATTAGGCATAGGATATTTTTCTTTTTCATCCTCCTTAACTTTTACAGCTTTAACAGCTGCCCACTTCCAATTTTTTGAAGTGGCCCCATTAGCAAAAATCATACCTTGCTTGGGTAAATTTATTGTTTGGGGAAGCCATGATTTACCTTTTTCATCTTCAAATAAAAGATCTTTATATAGTTCTGGTAGTATTTCTATTTGTTCATTTAAAAAGTCTTCTCCTTTTTTCATTAAGGAATTACTTTGAAAACCACATCCAAAACATGAATAATTAGTAATTTTGTCATTTACTTCATTAGTATAACAAGCATCACTCCCACATCTAGGACATATAGTTAAATTATCTGCGTTCATATCTTTTGTAGTTTAGGTAACTTTAATTTTGGTAACTCTGTTTTATCTCCACCTATTTTCTTTAATTTAGGTAGTTTTAATTCTACTTGTTTAGGAGCTTCTACAACATTTTCATTTAAAATATTTCCAAGCTTTTCTTTCATTTTATCAAAGCTAAAATTTTCTTTAGTATAAGTAGCTTGACGTCTTGAATTTGGGATAAAATCTTTATATTTTTTATGAGTATCTTTTAATACTCTTCCTAATGACATGGTATCAACGTCAAACCATTTTGAACCTTGGATTAACCATTTATTTTGAGCACTTGGATGAACATCACCTAAAGTCCCAGGTAATAAAACACTCATATCAGGTTTTAAGAAATCAATATGACCTGACCATCCTGTAGTAATAATTGGTTTTTTAGTTTGAGTAAATTCTAGTAATGGTCTTCCAAATCCTTCACCTTTAGTTAAACTAATCATAGCTTTAACTTTATTGTGGTTATATAGTTCATTTACTTCAGAATCTGAGAAATCACCATGTAATAAATAGATGTTTGGTAATTTACCCCTTACTGTTTTTTTAATGCTATTAATTTTATTTAATATCACTTCTCTATCCATATATGAGGCTACACCACTACTTGTTTTTAATATTAAAGCAGGTTGTTGTGATTTATTTTTAAATGTTTCTAAAAATGATTTCACTAATAACCCAACATTTTTTCTATCATGTCCTAAGTCACCCTGTATCCAATGGCCTACAAACAGATAACAGAACGATTCTCTAATATTTGATAAATCTAGTGTTGATTTAGTTGGTTTGTAAATATCCAAGTTTAAACCTTCAAATAAAATATCTGTTTTAGTATTTAATTCTACAGTACCTACAACTTGATTTGTGTTTTTATCATGTTTTTGAAATTTTGAACTTTTTAATACATCTACAGTATGTTTAGAAGAACCTAATACTAAATCCATTCTATTACATCCTTCAACCCAATCAGCAGGTGCTACTGTTGTTTCAATACCAGCGGTTATTCCTATGTTGTAATGTCCTTGTTTCATAAATTCATTAGGAATTGTTATCTGCACCCAAATATCAGGTTTTGAGTATTGTTGATTTGGTTGTGGGTAAAATAAATGGTTGGTTAAGAATGACCATTCAGAGTGATCTTCTATAAAATTCCAAGGTGTATTGCCCCACCTCTGTGGTATAATTTTTACATCATATTTATCTAATTCAATAAATGCTTTTGCTACATCTCTTCCTCTTGCTCCATACCCTGAATAGGTGTCAATAGGGCAACTTATTACTACTGTTTGTTTACTCATCTTAATATACTAAATTATGTGTTTGTACTTTTTTAAAATCATCACTAGTGTTAATTAATTCAAATTTTTCTCTTGGTTCCCAAGTATCAAATAATTCGTCAATCGCATTTATAATCTTATTACTCATTTTAACTGCGGTGAAACCTGCTTCATCACTTATAGCCCATTCTCTACCCTTTTTACCTTTCTTATCTCTTTCTTCAGGTGATAAATTATAGACTTTTCTAATTTGTGAAGCAGCATCTTCAGCTGTACATCTATCATCCCAAATGTAAGGTGTTTGGGGAGAACCTTGAAGTGATCTACTTGTAGGAAATACTGGAAATGCCCATTCACCATGTTTTTTATAGGTACCTAAATGATTAGAAGGAAAATCTTCATCAAAATCTATCCATTCACCCTTTTTAACTCCAGGACCTTCATCCATATCATATTCAAATCTCATTTGGTCTTGCATTCCACCTGTAACATTTGCTATAAAAGGTGTTCCTGTTAACATTGCTTCTGTTAATGTTAATCCCCATCCTTCATTTGAAGTTAATAGAACTTGAACATCTGCTAAATTATATAATAAATTTAATTCAGCAGTACTTAATTTATGAACTGAGAATTTAATTGCATTTGGATAATCTTTCCCAAATAATAATTCATTAACTACCCCTAAATCTGTTCCTGCTTCATGTACTACTTCAGTATGAAGTAAGAATCTACATTTATCTGCTTTTTCTTTAGGTAATGAATCTAAGAATAACCTAAAAGCAAGCATTGTGTCTGGGATTTGTTTTCTTCTAATATTTCTAGAATTAAAGAACATTGTGAAATCTACATCATCATCTCCAAAAAATCTTTTTTTCATGTTCTGTACTTCTTCTGAGTTTTTGTCTATGGGGAAATAATACTTTGAATTTAACCCATGAGGTACATATTTTATGATTTTATTTTTGGCTTTATCTCCTAAAACAATTTCATTTATGTTTTTTGTTTGTTTTGATATTGCTAACAAGGCATCACATGATTCGTAAAATGCTTTATTATATAATGGAGCAGGATAATCATCCCAAATATTTAGATAAATTATAGGCATAACTTTTCTAATTTCATTTTCCATATTAAACAACCAAGTAAAATATCTTGGATCTGTTATAATAAAAATAGCATCTGGTTTTTCTAATTTAATTAACTGTCTAACTAAATCAGGATTACCATATCCATCAGTAGGATATAAAGTAATACTTGAATCTTCTAATCCAGTCTCTTTATTTGTAGTTTGACTTAAATCAAACTTTTTTCCTGCTTCTGGATGTTTTATAGCTCCTGCTATTTGAACCCAATTAAAATGTTGACAAGTGTTAATAACCATTTCTTTAGCTACTGTAGCTACTCCTGAATGTACTCTTATATCATCACAAATTAATAGGATTTTCTTTCTCTCATTTTGAGGAAGGTATTTAAAACTTTTATTCATATTATTATAGTTCTAGGTTGGTGTGGTTATTTATTTTTTTTCTAAATTCTTCATCTGTTAGATAAAGATAAATTGCTCTATCTGATAATTTTTGAAATGAGAATTTTCTTTTAACACATTCTATTTTAAAATTTTCAAATAAATCACTCTTAACTTTAACACTAGTAAGAGTCATATCTTTCTTTTCTGCCATTTTGGTTTATTTGGTTAATAATTATTTTATATAAATATATCAATATTCCTAAAGATTGCCGCCTAAGCCACATAACTCCTTATCTTCTTTAAAAGCGCAAAAAGTACAATTCCATTTACTTGGATTAGGTAACATTACCTTATCAGTATAACTACTTTCTTTAAAACAATCCTTTACAAAATCATGTATTGCATTTGTTGCTCTTGATCTTTTTATTTTTCCTGATGGTGGAGTGTATAATTGTACTCGTTTTTGGGGATAATCTCCACCTTCATAAACTTTTCTTCTAACAATAAAAAACTCAATACTAATATTATCTACAGGAACATTAAATTGCTCAGCAAACAATTTTTTATATAAAATAAGTTGGAATTGTTTATCTTCATCTTTTTTAACATAATCTAACTTCCAACCATTAGTTGAGGTTTTAATATCAATAATTTTAAATGTATTAGTAGGCTCATGATATAAAACAATATCTAAATATCCTATAAATAAAACATTTTGATTTGCTGTGGGTGGTAAAGTAATAGGTGTTTCTATTCCTGCTAGATGCCATCCTCTTTTTGAAAAGTATTTACCTCTATTCTTTTTTAGAAAATTTAAAATTTGAACACCATCATCATAAAACTCACTTAACTCACCAGGGTCTGAAAAATGTTGATTGTTATTTTTCTTATACTCATCCTTGTAATGTTCTCGGAGTTTATCTTTAAGCATTTCTAAAATATCTTCTCTATCAGCTGCTGCCCCACTTTTTTCATACATTACAGTTAAATAATGTTGAAATGCTTCATGTAGTGCTTTTCCAAATACAGTATGAATACTTGGAGCGTATTTCTTATGTCCATCTCTATATTGTAAAGCCCACTGTTTAGGACATTTTTTCCACATAGAATATTGTGAATATGAAATATTCTTTTGATAAGCGTAATTAACCTTTATAGGTTCATAACTTTTTATTTCTTTTACTATAGTAGGTATTTTAGGCATCCTGAGTTTTAAATTCTATCAATTTATCTAAATATTGTTTTGCTTTATAAAGATCTTCTATTCCACCTTTATCCTTCCACCTAGTAACATATTTTACAATATTACCTTCAAAAAAATCTAAATCATGAGAATAAGCATAATCCCACATTTCTATTCCCTGATTATAATGTTTTGGATGATTTACATTAAATCCATTAGCATGTGATTCACCTTTCTCTCTTGATTTTAATAAATCTTTTATAAATTCATCTTCAATTCTTTCTTCCATTATTTAAGTAGTTTTTTTGATTCTTTTTCTTCAATTCCTGTTTCTCTTAATATTTCTTTTACTTTTTCATTTCCGAGAATATTAATATATGAAGGAATTTCTGATGTTCCAATCTTAAAATAGTCAGATAGTATTTCTATTAATTCCTTATTGTAGGATTTATTTTTTGATTTAATATATTTAAAATAACTTTTACGTTTTGGTATCATCTCTTTATAGAAATTGTATATTTCTTTTTTGTTATGAGGCATTAAAGACTGCGCATAATTAGCAAGTTCAACGTAATATAAGTTCATACTTATGAACCTATGTACCATATATGAATTGAAATTATCCCAGTCTTTATCCGTAAATTCCTCAGCTGATGATTTATAGAGTGTTATCTCGTTTAACCAATCAAATATATTTTTTGTTTTATTTTTCAATAGAAATATCTTTATATTCTGCTCTTAATTCTTTAGGTAATGAGTCAGTTATAATTTTCTTTGTTTCCATATCATAAAATACTGGTATTGGCAAGATAGCGTCTTCTTCACCTCCTACTACAAATTTTGATACTTTTCTTAATACAAAAGCTTGACCGAATAATTTTCCTCCGTCAAAACCTTCAATTGATGTTGTTGCTCCAAAATCTATGTTTGGTGCTTGTGGGTTTGGATTGTTCATTTTTTATTTTTTATTTTATTATACATTGTTATTAAGCAATCTTTGTCTAATTGGTTATGTTTTAAATACTTGTCTTTCCATTCTTGGGATTGTTGGTTATGATATGAAGGCCAAGAACCATCATATCTCATTTGCCATCTAAAACCTTCTCTTGACTCTACACTATCTACCTCTTCTTGAGTTATGTTATGATCACCTAATAATAATCTACATAAGTAATTCTCTTTTTCACAAGCAGTTAACATCATTTTACAAAACAACCATTTTAATGGTGATTTATCTGACAATGGTAAAGTATAGACTTGCCAACTTGTAAGATGAAAAGCATAAGCTGGGTAAAGTGCTCCTGCTAACATCACTTGAAACTTAGTCCAATATGTTCTTTTATCATAATGATATGCTGAAGTATAGTCTTTAGCTGGTATTGTTTTTAGTCCTAGTACTTTACCTATTAATTTATTAGTTAAGAATCCTATCCATAGATAAGAAAGGTTTAATAAACAAAATAAGTTAGCATATAACTTTGAATTTTTACTATATAATGCTTTTACCCACAGCCACATATCAGGTGTCATTTTCATTCTTCTAGATAATCTCCATGGTGTTTTAGATGCTAATTCTGTCAATTCTTCTTGATCTCCATTAACTTTCAAAGCGGCAAATGCCATTGTTACTTGGTCTCTTGAAACATCATCTTCACCCCATCTACCTGTTGCTCTCATAGGTTGGTAAAACTCTTTTTTGAAATGGTGATTCTTTTTTACTTTTCTAAAACAACCTATAATGCCCTCTTTCATTTCAGGATCTTTCCATGTTATGTACGCTAATCCAGTTCTCCATAAAGCATCACCCTCTCCAAGATTACGTTCGTCTTCTTTTTTTCTCCAATCCCATGCATGTTCATACATCATTTTATGTTTGGTTGAAAATATTTTTTTGGAGACTACATCATCTCCTTTCTTTAAAGTGCTCATATTATTTGTGGTTTTTTGGTTTCTATTATTTTTGCTAAAGCGCTTGCTATGTTAATTTCTTTATCTATTCTAAAATTTGAATGATATTGATGTTCGTTTAATATTACTGCTACACTTCCCTCTCTACCCTTAGCATATTCATAGGCATTATCAAACAGTGATCTATACAATTCTTCAAAGTCTTTAACACCTGAGTCTGCAATTATTTGTCTTAACTTTCGATAATCAGTTTTTGGGTTTTTTAATTCTGTTAGAACTTGTTTTATATAATTGGATGATACCATGATTGATTCATCTAATACTAATTCACCATCCTTAATTGATAGCTGAATTGTATTTAGCATTTTTCGTATATCCGGATAATGGGTGTTGACTATGTTAACAAGAAAGTCTACTTTAAAACCTTTTCCTATTTCATCTATTATTATTTTATTTAGATGTTTTGCTACTTCTTGTTTACTTGGTGGTACTATTTTTAGTACTTGACATCTTGATTGTAGTGGATCTATTATCCTTTCTATAAAATTACACGTCATAATAAAACGTGTGGTTCGTGAAAATGTTTCTATCACATTTCTTAAAGACGCTTGCGCTTGAATTGTGAGGAAATCTGCCTCATCGAGTATGACAACTTTAATCTGTCGAAACGAAGCAGTACTTGAGAAGTTGGTGACTTTATCCCTAATAGTTTCGATCCCACGTTCATCAGAAGCGTTAATGTATAAGTAATCGCAGTCCAAGTTATTAACGATGAGTTTTGCAAGAGTAGTTTTGCCTGTACCAGCGGGGCCATAAAATATGAAGTTTTGAATGTCATCTTGATCTAAATATTTTTGTATTTGTTTTTTAATATGATCGTTACCTACATATTCAGTAAGGTTTTTAGATCGATATTTTTCTACTAATAATGTATGTTCTTTCATTTTTTTACTTTATAACCATAATATGTGAAAATTTCATCACCTTTTTTTATATCTTTTATTGCAAAAAAAGTAAAACTATCTAAATATTTTCTTGTAATTTTTATATCTCCACATTTAAATATTTTTGGAGATGATGGGCCCACCCACCAAGCATTTTGTTTTTCTTTGGAACTATTATAAATTGATCCAGTGCCTAAAACTATAGCAGTATTTTCTTTTTTTGAATTAACCCAAAATCTGTAGTCTTCAAAGAGTGAATAGGCCTTTGAGTAAGCAAGATAACGACATTCTTCTAATATTTCACCTACTTTAATATCATCAGTAGCAAATACTCCAAATCCACCATTTGGGAGAGTTGATGTTTTTACCTCTAATTTTCCGCAATTATATAATATATCCATTTTTATAATTCATCCCCATAAATGTTGTACTTCTTTATAGGTTCAGGTTTTACTTCTTCTTCTGATGTTTTAATAGCGTATAATTTACTTCCAATAGGATCTAGTCTGTATTCACCTTTAAAGTTAGTGTCACCTAAGTAGGATTCCAAAGTATCTGTTAAAGACTTATGAATTACTTTTTTTGAATCATCTACTAGAGTCCATCTATCTCCAGGTGGTACTCTAGTAGCAATTAACTCATTTCTTTCTATAACCTTTGTTTTCATACTTCATCCTTAATTATGGTTAATAGACAACAACTTAATATAAACATTAATTCTAAAACCATATTACATCATTCCTCCCATCATTGCCGTTGGATCAATTTCTGACATATTATCTTCTTTTGGTTTGTCAACAATTGTTGCTTCTGTTAATAGAATTGTTCCTGCAATTGAAGCTGCATTTTGTAAAGCATTTCTAGTTACTTTAAATGGATCTATAATACCTGCTTCTTTTAAATTAGTAGTTTCAAAAGTTTTAATATTATATCCTACCCAATCTAAATCCTCAACTTCTAATGATATTTCTTTTGCTTTTTCTTCAGTATAACCAGCGTTAGTTAAAATTTGTAAAAATGGTTTTCTACATGCTTTTTGAACAATACTTGTTCCAAATTCAAAATCTTTATTTCCACTTAATTCTAAACCAAAAACAGCTCCTAATAAAGCAACTCCACCTCCAGGTAATATTCCTTCCTCAATTGCAGCTTTTGTTGCGTGTAATGCATCATCAACTCTATCTTTTTTCTCATTCATTTCAGTTTCAGTATTTCCACCTACATGAACAATCGCTACCCCACCTACAAATTTTGCCATTCTATCTTGTAATGATTCCATTTCAAATGGTGTTTGAGCATTTTCAATTTGTGTAGCTAATTCTTCTACTCTATTTGTAATAGCTTCTTCACTACCCTTACCATCAACAATTGTTGTTTTTTCTTTTGAAATTGTAGCTACTCTAGCTTCTCCAAACCATTCCCAACTGAATTTTTCGAGTTTCATTCCTTTTTCTTTAGAAAATACTTGACCACCTGTTAATGTAGCTATATCTTCTAAAACTAATTTTTGTCTGTCTCCAAATTCAGGTGCTTTAACAGCACATACTTTTAATGTTCCTCTCATTTTATTTACTATAAGAGTAGCTAATGCTTCATTATCTATATCTTTAGCAATAATTAAAAGTGATTTATTAGTATTTGATACTCCTTCTAATATAGGTAATAATTCTTTAACCGAGGTGAAAGTGTGATCTGCGACTAAAACATAAACATCATTTAAAGTTGATGTCATTGTATTATTATTAGTTACAAAATAAGGTGATTTAAACCCTCTATTAAATTGCATACCTTCAACTGTTTCAAGATATGTTTCTCCAGTTTTAGATTCTTCAATATGAACAACACCTTCTCTACCTACTTTTTCCATTGCTCTAGAAATAAGTTTTCCTACTGTTTCATCATTGTTTGCTGAAATAGTAGCTATCTGTTCTAGTTGTTCAGGTGATGAAACATCTTCATTTATTGATCTTAATTGTGTTATTACTTGCTCTACAGCAGCATCAATTCCTCTTTTAATATCTACAGCATTTGCTCCATCATCTAAAGCTGATAAACCGGCATTAACCATTTCTCTTGCTAATAAGGTAGATGTAGTTGTACCATCACCTGCATTATCCGCAGTTTTAATAGCTGCTTGTTTAAGCATTTGAACACCTAACTCTTCAGTTGGATCATCTAATGAAATATTTTTTGCTACTGTTACACCATCTTTTGTAGATTGTGGAGTTTGTCCTGGTTTTGAAATTACAACATTTCTACCATTTGGTCCTAATGTAGATACTACTGCATTAGCCATTGTGTCTATACCCGCTACTAATTTTGCTCTAGCTTCAGGGCCGAATTCAATAATTTTGCTCATATTATATATTTGTTTTTAATTCTTTTGCTTCTTTTTTAGATACTTTAGTTTGATCTAAAACTTCTTCTATTGATACTTGTGATTTTAATCTAGCTAAGATTTGATTTTCCTGTCCTATATAGTACTCATCTCCTTTATGTTCTAATTTAGTAAAACCTATTGTAGGTAAAATAACATTATCTCCTATTTTAATTTCAGTTTCTATGAAACCAACTCCGGCAACATGACGACCAGGACCAACAGCTACTACTGTTCCATGTTCATTTCTGTCTTTTCCTAAATCTGGTACTACTATTGAACCATAAGTTGTTTCCTCTTCTTCTTGAGGTTTAACAATAACCGCATCGAATAATGCTTCTAATTCTGTCATAACGTTTTTTGTTTTTAATGTTTATTGTAATATAATAAAAATGTCTTAATAAGCAAAACCTAGGATGCGGTTTTCTTACTTAATTTTTATTGCTTGTGGTTTTGTTACTACGTGTGGTGAATAAGGGATTAAAATTCTTAATAATCCATTCTCCATTTTAGCATCTGCTTCAGATAATCTAAATTTACTAGCTACTTTGTAACCAAAATTAAATGATCTTTTAGCAATTCCTGAGTAGTGATATTCTCTACCTTCATTTTCACTGTCTGTTTTAGTGTAACTAACTTTTAAAATGTCTCCCTCAATATCAAGGTTTACATCTTCTTTGGTTAATCCAGTACAAGCAACTTCTAAATGAAGACCATCATTATCTTCATAAACATCAACTGGATGTTTAAGTTTAATTGATTGTAAAGGGTGAAA
>TARA_R100001163_G_scaffold64213_2_pt1 | contig 21647 bp, 23 predicted proteins | sample TARA_R100001163 | Tara Oceans TARA_R100001163 (sample SAMEA2621285) | marine metagenome | biome: marine biome (ENVO:00000447); feature: deep chlorophyll maximum layer (ENVO:xxxxxxxx); material: "saline water (ENVO:00002010), including plankton (ENVO:xxxxxxxx)" | depth 120 m
GATGTAGACTTTCTTATAAGTCGGCGTTTTAAATCGTCAATGGTGTAAAAATTACTTTGATAAATATAAATATAAGGATATAGGTTTAATTTAAATGTCTACATTATCTTATATTCATTGTATTGTTACACGATTTAGCTTTAGATTTAAACCTGATGATCCAACAGAAAAATTATTAAATAAAGATCGTCTTGACGAAAGATTGCGATTATTTAAGAAATACTGTTGGAGTAGTATTATAAACCAAACTGGTACTAATTTCTATTGGGTAATTATAATAGATCCCCTTTTACCAGAACATTACATTTTAGAATTAAATAATCTTATTCAATCTCACAAATCATCACCTGAATATAATAAACGTGGTCCAAGAAATGTTTGGCTTCACAAATGGGATTGGGAAATACCAACCGGATTCAAACTTGGAGAAATTAACTGGATTCTTGATTACTTTAAAACAATTCCAGATCCAGAAAGAGATGGTGAACGAATTATAAATACACAATGGAAATCTCCAAGATATTTAATTACCACAAGATTAGATGATGATGATTGTTTGGTAAATGGTTTTATCAATCTAGTGCAAAAACAATTTAAGGCTGGAGGACATGTTAGAGGTTTACGTTATCTCAGTTTTGCTGTTGGTTATCAACATTATGTTGAACAAAAGGCATTAAGAATGTATAGATTACCTATGATTGCCCTTGGATTAACTTTGATTGCTGAAATAGAAAAATACCCTATTTGTGTTTATCTTGGATGTCACACACATATTCCCAAATATTTAAAAGATCCTAAAAAACACAGCCAAATGTTTAAATATTACATGCGAAATAAAGAATATCCAAATACCCTTGCTCTGGCCAGAAAGATGACTGCTGAAAGATTATGGGTTATTAAAACTGGAGGACCTGTTTGGGTCAGAAATGTTCACGATTTTAATCTTCAGAAAAATATTGGACGCAGTATCGGTAGAGGAAGGGGAAATAATGCTGAAACAGTTAAAAAAATTATGAAAAGCAAATTTGGTGTTGATATCTAAATATTTTATCAATACAATGTACACATACCTTGTATTGATTAAATGTTCTATTTTTTATGTTTCTTTGACTGAAAAGAAAATATTTGCTTATATTTATAAAGGAAAAGAAATAAAAAGGATGGGATGGTTTACTGATTTAATTTTTCGTCCAGATGATGAAACACTATCTCAATCAAATGCATTAAAGGATAAGCTTACTTTGGAAAAAGAATTCCTTGAAAAGGTTACATATGATGATGTTGATGTTTTTCACTTGAATGGTCTCGAATGCTGGGCTAAGGTTGTAAAAGTTTATGATGCCGATACAATCCATTGTGTTTTCTTTATTAATAGCAAGGCATACAAATTTAAAATTAGATTAAGTGGAATTGATTCCGCAGAAAAGAAATCTGATGATATTGCAGAAAGAGGTTGGGCTTTAAAGGGTATTTCACGTCTGTTGGACCTTATTGATGGTAAACTAGTTTACTTGAAATGTCATAAATGGGATAAATATGGAAGACTGTTGGCCGATATTTATTTGGATAAAGAAACTGTCGTTAATGGCGGAGAAAGCTTTAATCAAATTCTTGTAAAAGAAGGATTGGCCTATGAATATAATGGTGGAAGCAGAAGGAAATTTCGTGATTGGGCTCCATGGATAGCATGGCTTGATTATGCCGAATACAGACCTAGTGATAAAGTAAAGCCCGTCGATAATGTAGGAGATCAAGAAGTTTTGGATTATAAACCAATAGAAGGCGTTGATTATAAAATCTCAGAAAATGTTGCAAATAAGAAATAGGGTAATATTTTTTTCAGTGTCCCAATGATTTTGAATTTAGGTGTAATTAAATCTTATTCGCATTTTAATTATATTATAGTTTTCTAGACCTATTATATATGAAGGGTTATTACACCCGTAAGGTGGCTAGTAAGAAACCACAGATTAAATATAAATATTATCATCATGGAACAAGTCGTCAAGTTACTGATCGTAAACTTATTGATAAATTGAATAATATTAAAATTCCAGCAACATATGATGATGTTACTGTAACAGATAAACCGGTAAATGGTTTGGAGGGAACAGGTTATGATGGAACAGGTAGAAAACAATATTTTTATAGTAAGAATCATTTAGAGGAAGCTAGAAAAGAAAAGTATTCTAACTTAATATTTTTAGGAATGAATTTGCCAAAGATTAATAGTGACATAGAAAAATTACTCAAGAAAAAGAGTCCAGATGTAGACTCATTAAGTGCCATGGCTTTAAAAATAATGTTGATGTGTAATTTTCGTGTTGGTAGTCAGAATAATGAGAAAAAATATGGTACATACGGTCTCACAACTTTGACTACAGAACATATTACATTCAAGAATGATACCGCAATTATAAAATTTAATGGTAAGAAACAACAATTGAATGAATGTACAATTAAAGATAAAGCAATTGTTAACATGCTCAAAAAATTAGTAAATCACAATAAATCAACTAAATCAAAGAAAAAATACGTATTTAGTTGGGATGGTGATAGGGCAAGCCCAGAGAGTCTGAATGATTTTCTAGGAGGATATCACCCTGATATTACTACCAAAACTTGGAGAACTTGGTTTGCAAATATTAGATACATTTCGTTGATGAGAAGGGAGAAGGAAAATCCTGAATCAAAGTCGGCAAGAAAAAAAATAAGTAATCAAGTTGTAAAAAAAGTTGCAGAAGAATTACATCATACACCAGCAATTTGCAAGAAAAATTACTTGATGACAGAATTGACTGATCTTTATGTTGATAATCCAAGTCGCTGGAAATTAGGAAGCAAACAAAAACCAGATATTTTCTTTACTAATTTTCTTAAAAGTTATTATTCTATAAGTAAGGATTGGATTAGACGTCGTAGTCGTAGTAGAGCCAGAAGTAGAAGTCGTAGTAGAAAAGTAGGAGGTGCATTCACAGGCCCATCATGGAAACCAGAATTGGCCAACCATAAACCTGGATACACTGGTAAATTAGCCCTAGAAAAACAAAAAGAAGGTAAAGCAGTTAGCAAATCAAATAAAAAGTCAAATAAAAAGTTAAAAAATAAAAATAAATCAAAATCAAAATCAAAATCGAGAAGCCGATCAGTATCTTACTCTGGATCAGATGAATATGAATATGATAGTGGTTCTTATACTGAAGATGAAAGTGAATATGAAAGTGAATACGAAAGTTAATACAAAGTTAATAGAAAGTTAATTACAAAATTAATACAAAGTTAATATAATCATACAAATAATTCCATATTTTTCCCTCTCGATTTGAAAGAACATTTTTCATAAAATTCAGTATTTTTATCAGAACATTGTAGAATTATTTTGTAGCAATTTTTTGACTTTGCTATTTCAATAAGTCTTTCTATTATTTTCTTACCTAAACCTTGACCTCTATAGTCTTTATGAATTACTACATCTTCAATGTGTCCTATAGCACTTAGTCTTTTGTTTAATTTTAAATCTACAATTAACTTAGCTGAACCGATAAGTTCGTTAATATTATTTTTTATGACTAATATTGTAGAATTTTGATTTAATATATTTTTAAGATGATCATTAAATTTATTGAAATCGGGAATATCTATGTTAGATGATTCATCAAGTAAATTTAAATAGTTTTTATAATTTTTTTCATCAAAATAATTTTTGTTAATAATCACATATTGAATATTCATTTTATAAAATATATATATATATATATTTTATATATATGGTTTTATTTTTCAATTTAAGCAAATATATTTGTAAATCAAATGGCGTTCATGTCAAATTTCATGATCCTGTATTAAAGTCATATTTAAATGCAGATATTCAATTTAATAAAAATTGGAATGCGTATTATAAAGTAATTTATGACAAAGTAAAAAAAAAATATATTCTTACTTTTAATAAGATTGATAAAATGGATTTAAAAGTTCCTGTGATACGGTATGATAGCGATGATGGAATTAATTTTAAATACAATAAAAAAAATCCATTGTTCATAGTAACTAAAGATAGTTGCAATTTTTCACAATTTATAGATGAAAACCCAAATATCCCTGACAATGAAACATATAAATCTGTTTTTGGATCTCATGTTCTAAATGTAGGTATTAAAAAATATTTTACTGATAAACAATACAATAACTTACCTTTAATAGGTAAGGAAATGATGTTATCTCCTGAATTTTATTCTTCACTACATTTGAATGGTATTTATGCTCTTTTATCTAAAGATGGATACACCTGGGATTATAAATCAAAACTACCAATTATTAGTGCATATCATCCGGGTGCACTTGACGGATGTTTTATAAAACCTATCTTTGATTCTATACCATGGTGTTTCTATGATTCAAATAAAAAATCATATATTTGTTATTTCAGATACAATATTAAAAAAGGTATAAGATCTATTCAATATGCAACATCAAAAGACATGATTAATTGGTCAGAATTAAAAGAAATTAATTTTATTCCGGAATTCAACAAAACTAAAGATAATGTGTATTTTTCTGGATTTTATCATTATGAAGATAATGAATATATTGGTATTTGTCCATTTTATAAGGTTGGTAGTCATATAACTCAGTGTAATTTATATTATTCAAATGATGCCATTGCATGGAATAAAGTTTCAAGTTTATTTGTAAATAAAAAACCTATTTCTAATTGGGTTATAAATGGACATATCATTTATAGTCCCGACAAGAGTCAACTTTATATTTATGTTTGGAATTTTGAATTACATTCAGTTAAATCAGGTGGAACATTTTGTTTATATACTTTTAGAAAGGATGGATTCAGCAGTATAGTCGGTGAAAAAGATGGGCATATTTTGACTAAAAATTTTAGATTTAAGAAAGATAATTATTTAATAATAAATTTTATTGGAAAACTTAAATTGAAATTATTTAAGAATGATAATAAAGATGATAATGAAGATGATATGGAAGTTGAAGATGGTGTGATATCAAAAGATCTTGAAGGAGATTATCTAGATCTCAAAGTTTATTTTGAAATCAATGAAAAAGATATATTTAAATTAAAAATAATTTTTAACGACGATTGTTCATTATATAGTATTAATAATATTGAATTTGTTGAATAATTGGATTTATTTTTTTCTTATGTTTATTTGAGGATTTGATGGAATTGTCCAAAGATCCTGGTATCTTAATACTTCATCTACAAGTGGTAAGAAATTTAATTTATTTTTTTTTAATTCTCCTAGCAATGTATGCATTGTATTTGTTTCCCAATTTTTAAGAATATTTAAAACTTTCAAAACTAAATTAGGCGGAATAATAATAAAATTATCATCAATCAGTTTTTTATGAATTGTACAATAAGAAGTTGAATAAATAGTATTTTTATCCAATTTTGATAAATCTATTTTTTTATGAAATTTTATATCATATCTTGTTAAAATTATAAAATCATAATCATTAACATTTTCAACAACTAATTCTAATGCTTCTATCATAGAATTTTTTAAACTATTCATTCTTTTTTTCTTTTCACAATGACTTTTATCATAATTGAACAAAGGATCAGTTATTTTATATTTTATTGGACTCATTTTTTTAACCATTTCTTCATTATCTAGATTTTTTGTTTTATATGTGTGAAAATATCTATCAACCTGATATTTTTCAAACATATCATCATGATTTTCGATATAATTCTTATAATTGATCTCGTAATCCGGAATAACATGTGATTTCCAATGTTTATATTGCTTATAGTAAGCTAAACCTCTCAATAATAATGCTATTTTCATATATAATAAATGAATAGATTTAATTTTTATTTTAGATAAAAATTAAATATTATTTTATTTATACATATTATAATCTTTATGCAAGATACCTATCAAATACCATTGTTTAAGGTTCTAATGAATCCGGATCTTAAAGATTCAGTATTAGAAACTTTAATGTCTGGTAAAATTAGTCAGTATGGTAAAGTTAAAGAATTAGAAAAAAAATTAGGAGATTTTTTAAAAAATGATAAAGTCTTAACTGTTAATTCAGGTACTTCTGCGTTACATCTAGCATATCATATATTAAAAAAACCTGATCCAGATATTAATTGGCCAGGACTACAAGAAGGAGATGAAGTTTTGACCACGTCATTGACATGTGTAGCAACTAATTGGCCAATATTAGCTAACAATCTTAAAATTAAATGGGTTGATATTGATCCAAATAATGTAAATATTAATATGGATGATTTAAGAAGTAAACTAAGTGAAAAAACAAAAATTATTTCAGTTGTTCATTGGGGAGGATACCCATGCGATTTAACAGAATTAGAAAATATAAAAAATGAATGTCTCCAAAAATATGGATTTAAGCCATATGTACTTGAAGATGGTGCTCATTCATTTGGTGCTAAATTCAATGGAAAACCTCTGGGAAATCACGGAAATCTTGTGATGTTTAGTTTACAAGCAATAAAACATTTTACAACAATTGATGGTGGATTACTAATTTTACCAAATACAAAATTATATGAAAGAGCAAAACTTATAAGATTCTTTGGTATCGACAGAGAAAGAAAAAATAAGCAAAAAGATTTTCGTGTGGAAGACGATGTAGTCGAATGGGGTTATAAATTTCATATGAATGATGTAAACGCCACTGTCGGTTTAGGAAATTTAGATCTCGCTATAGATAAAATAAAAATTCACAGAGACAACGCAAAATATTATTTTGATAACCTTCAAAATGTCAAAGATCTTCAATTGTTAGAAAATAAAAATGATAGAGTCGGCTCTTGGTGGTTATTTACAATGAGAGTAAAACGCAGATCTGATTTTATTGAACATATGAAAAAACATAGTATAATGACTAGTCAGGTTCATGGAAGAAATGATATTCACACATGTGTTCAGAATTTTAAATGTTCACTTCCTTTGCTTGATAAATACGAAGAAGAAATAGTTTGTATACCAGTTGGATGGTGGGTAACTCCTGATCAAAGGAAATTTATTGTTGATAAAATAAAACTAGGATGGTAAAAAATATTATTGCATTATTATTAAACAAATAATTATTTGTTTAATAATTATTTGTTTAATAATTAAATTTATATTGGATTAGCTATTAGTTTATCAATGCTATTTTTGCATCCAAATTTTATTAAATTTTGATTTACTGAAAAATTATTTTTTGCCCACTCGCTAATTTCGTGAGATTTTTCTTTTGCTTTTTCTGGATTTTTTAAATAATAATTAATAGTTTCATTAAGTTCACTATCACTATCACAATGAATTACTAATCTATTCAAATCATTATCATCAAATCTTTGAGATATTATTAAAGTATTATTTGATATAAGTGGCATTAATCTAAAAGGTGCTCCATAGCAAGTTAGTCCTGGATAACCCAAATTCAAAAATAAATAATTTTCTTTAAAAAGTTTTTTGTAACTTTTATTATCCCAACATGTTGTAATTGATTCTGCTCTTTTTAAGTTTCTCCAAGTTTCTGCTCTTCTACTATTTCCTAAATGTCCAAGATATATGATATTTTTTTGAGGCTTCGAAAATTTTTCTAGGTCATCTGTTAATTGATAATGCCTCGAAAATCCAAGCGGAAAATAATATACATCTGATTTACCTGTGACCTTTTTAATTAAATCCATATCAGCTTTTTCATGAACCCAAATTACATCACATATATTTAATCTACCCAATAATGTATGTTTTTTTGGTTTTTGAAAGTAATGCAATCCTTCTGTGCTTATGCCAATAATTTTTGCTTGTGCTTTTTTAATTCTATCTATCTCATTTTGATTAAATAATTGAGGACCAACCAAAATATAAATATTATTATTACTAACTAAACATTCTTCCTTTGCCAAGTTTTCAACACATATTTCACATTCATATCCCAAATTTATTAATTCTCCTTTAAGCATTTGCGAAAAAAATCTAAAAACACGATTTCTTGAAACAATAATAATCATCAATATATAATATTACAATTAATATAATATTATATTGGATATTTTATGTTTGAGTAGCGTCAAGTAACTTTCCAAGTGCTAGATACGGATCAATATTACTAGCTGGTCTTCTATCCTCAATATAACCATATTTTTGACTTGCAACTTGATTTGGAATTCTTACACTTGTATGACGAGTACCAACTCCATAAGTAAACTTATCCATTGAACTGGTTTCATGAAGCCCAGTCAATCGTTGATCATTATCTGATCCATAATACTTTAAAATCTCTGGATGATCCTTCTCCAAATTCACTATTGCTTTATTTATATACTCACTGCAATCTGGAATAGATTCACCAGTCTTAACCTTTACTGCATCTCCCCTCATTAAATTTGTACTAAAGTTAATATGACAACCACTTCCATTCCAATCACCCTTCATTGGTTTTGGATGAAATGTCACTTCAATCCCATACTTAACTGATAATCTAAATAATAAATATCTAGCCATATACATATCATCTGCAACCTTTAACAATCCCGCAGGACCAATCTGAAATTCCCATTGAGAAGGTGCAACTTCTGCATTAATACCATTGATCTTAATTCCAGCTTCAGCACAAATATATAAATGTTCACGTACCATTTGTGATAATTGACACTCAGGATGCTTTACACTACAATAAAAATCACCTTGGGGCTTATGAATATTAAAATTAAATGGCAATTTGGTTTTTGAATCCAATAAAGTATATTCTTGTTCACACCCAAACCACGGATCTAAATGAGAATACTTTGCTTCAATTTTACTTGCCCACAAACGAGTGTTAAAACCAGGAACAGGAGGACCATTTAATTTATCTGATACTGTCTGATATTCTAAATCTAATTGACACAAAACTAAAATAGTTCTTGGATCAATTGGAGATAAATATGTTCTAACAGGCTTTAATACTACTTCTGTATCATACTTATCGTTATTTAACCAATTTTGATCTGTACTTGATCCATCAAAGTTCCAAAGAGGAAGAGTGGATGGATCAGGTGGAGTAGTTGGAAAATTGCCGTCAGCTATTCTAATCTTACTTCTCGGCGTTTCATGTCGGTCAACCCAAATGTATTCCAAAAAATATTTCGACATACGGTATATTAATTTTTACTTTTAAAAGTTTTATATAAAAATAAACAAAGTATTAAATCATTTAACATAAATGATTATTATCATCATTTCCGGATTCATCAACCAAAATTTCTAAGAATTGACCTATCTCAATTTCACCAGATCCACTATTTGATAAATCACAATCAACTAGAATAATACAACTCAATTGTTGTAGAAAATGTTTAAACATTACTTTTCTTGTAGATTTATCAGATGACAAAATTTCATGAATTGTTATTAGATTATCAATTATTGCTGGATATTCTTGTAATTTTTCCTGAACCGATGGTGCAGATTCTGGATGAATAAATTCTTCTGAAAGAACTCTATGTAAATTAGAAATAATCCATAATCTTGTCGCTTTAAGGGCTATATCATTACAAGAAGGTTTTTCATTATCAATTAGTGAATAATATAATGTAATTAGTTCTTTTATATCATCTACTGTTGCATTACCTTCCATAAATTCTTTCCAAATATATTTTACTAAACCTCTTTGATTGGGTTTAATATCATTTTTGAGGGGCAAGTATTTTAAATAATCTTCGTCCATTTTTTCTTATTTTCTATTAAAACATTAAAAATTAAATTCATTCAATTTTTAGTTTGATTAAAATTCCCTTATCATAAATATCTATTACAAACAAAGTTATGGTGCTTTCTAAATTAATCGTAATAATTAAAGAGAAGGATCATTTTCAGATAAAAATTTATTTATAACCACATCCATCAATTTTATATTATTAGTAGTCTGAATTATTGGATCTCGACAAATATTACCTAAATAGGTATCCAAGTAAAGAAAATCATTTATAATATTTGATATATTATCAATGCTTAATTCAGGAATTTCTGCCTTTTCACAGCAATTATATATATCTACAAAATATGTTAATATATATTTATATTTTTCTATAATTTTATAACATATATATGGATGATCGGTCTTAATATCAGGTGTTATCAATAATCCCCACAATGATCTTGAGATGTTTTCTAAAATCCAAAACCTTGCATCAGAAGTTGCTTGTACAAAAACATTCTCATACTTTAATTCCTTTAAATCAAAAAGCAATACAGAAATATTTTCTACCAAATCATCAAATGTTATTTCTTTATTTTTTAAACAAGATATAATTTGCCTTATTCTGACATCATCTATCCTTTTTATTTTATCTGGTATATCACTAAATTCAACTAAATAACTTGCGTAATATTCCGCTCCTTTTTCTGACATCTTTACTTTGTAAAATACAAAAATACAATCAAATAAATAAATAATTCGAATTTTTTAATTCAAAGAAAATGTCGAAAAATTGTAAAATAAGCTTTTCATAAAATTAATCGCAGCTATCATCACTACTATCTGTCAAGCAAGCCCAATCTCTCATTTTTGGAGAGATTGCACTCCAATTAATTATTTCTGTTCTACTACTTTCAACACTAATAGAATCAAATTCTGCTGACTCTCCAATCGATTCAAGATCAATAGAATCGTCTGAATTATCTTCCAAATCTTCACTTATAATAGATAATTTAACTAATGCAATAGGCTTATTTGTTGTTTTGTGAATAGAATGAGAAATATAAATTTGAATCATTTCTCTTTCATTAAGCTGATTTTTCAATATTACTTGAATATGTGGATTTTTAATAAAAGTTTCCATAGTTTCATACAACCATTTTTCAAAAATGTTAGCTTCACAATCTGTCATCGATAAAAATCTACCATTCTTTTGAATGTTTTCAGAAATTACAATTGTTCCAGTTAGATGTTCAGATTGTTTTGACCTTCTGATAAGCAGATCGATCAAAAATTTTAAAGATTTAGCCAATTCAGTCAATTGTATTTTTGATAGCACTGAATTGTTGAAACTTTGAGCATGTCCTGTTGTAAATTTCCCATAAATTTGTGTCTGATAAATGTAAAAAATATTTTCCAAATTCGTAATCAAGGGAGATTTAGTACTTTGCCTACCAAAAGTAATTCTTGTGAATCTGTGGTCTGTAATTCTTGTCGAGGTAAAGGTCGCAGTCATTTAAAATTCCTTTCAAATAGATTGTATTAAATTCTTTTAGATTAATTCAAATTATCTATTTTATCTAGGATTAGTCATAATTTTGTAAACAAAGTATAATTGAATTAATCCTTTTTACGTCTGGGACTAGTCATCAACTGATTTAGAAAATTGGTTGATTTACTCTTTCCACTCATTCGAATAGGACTTGTTTCTAATTCGGATCTTGGTGTTCTTGGTGAAATTATAGCCTCTGGATACATACTAATATAAACACCTTTAATTCTATTTAGATTATCCAAATCTTCTTGTATCGATGCAATCATTTCTAATAATGCTTGTCTAAACTTTTGACTTTGAATCATTATTTCCTCTAAAGAATAATCCAATAGTAAATCCCCTTGGTTTTGAGTTCTATTCTCAGGATTCATTCTTTTCAATTGATTATATATTCTTATCTGAAGACCATCAGCATCTTCCATTAATTTTAATTCCACCTCCATCTTATATTTTTTTAAGCCCAAATTAGTTATTTTCTTTTCAATTGTTTCAAAACTTATAGAACCAGTACTCTCAGTTAGCAATATTTCACTAATTCTCATTATTTCCCTTTGCGAAATAGTAGGCAATGTCCCACTATTTCGCCTTATTATTTTCTCCAAATCAATCTCATTTTTAAAAGTCATTTTACTTATTTCTTTTATTTTTATAGATTATTAAATCAATTATTTTTACTTTGATGGGCAAATTTCACTTATTAATTCATTTAAACTATCAATATTAGTAGTATCAATGTCTTTGTTTCTAGCATTAGGTGGTAAATGTACTTGAATACCTGATTTCTCCATTTGACCTATATGACTATAAATTTGATCTAAATACGGTTTCAACCTATATTCTACCTCATTTCTAGCATTTTCAAGAGTTTCGCTATCGGGTTCTCCCCTATGTACAACAATCCAGTCCATTGTATTAATTAAATACTGATTGATTGGACTTAATTCTTGTTCTCCCAAAATCTCAATAGACTCATCTGTATTAAACTGTCTTTGCATCTCATTAATATATTTCTCAAATTTATTTAACTGCTCAATTGCACACTTTCTATTATGATCCCTTATCTTATTCATCTCGGCATCCTTCAACATTCTATCTATTTCATCACCACTCAAATTACTCTCAGAATTCAAGCTTATTGAATTAGCCAATCCTGTATTCTTATCAACAGCCTCGATATGCAATAATCCATCACAATCCAGTCTAAATTTAACCAAAATCTTTGGTACGCCTCTTGCAGCTCTCGGTAGACCCTCTAAAGTAAATACACCTAATGGTATGTTATCTCTAGTAAATTGTCTTTCTCCCTGATAAACCTTAATGTCAACACACTCCTGATTATCATCAACTGTAGAGAAGACCTTAGATGCTTCACATGGCAATGTACTATTCCTTTTAATAATATGATTCATTATTCCTCCGTTTGTTTCAATTCCCAAACTTAGCGGATTAACATCTAATAATAACAAATCTCTTGCTTTACTTCCAATCTTTTGAATGATGCTGGCCTGGATTGCAGCACCATATGCTACGGCTTCATCAGGATTGATACTTTTATTTAATTGTTTTCCATTAAACCATTGTGATAGTGTAGATTGAATAATTGGAACCCGTGTTGATCCTCCTACAAGTACTACTTGTGATATATCATCTGGATTAAGATTAGCATCTTCTAATACTTGTTCAACAGGCTTCATACAACTCTCAATAAAATCTCCTGCTAAATTTTCAAACTCATTTCTTGACATTATATACTTAAATTTACCTAATCTTACAGTATACTGTGGTCTACTAGACAAACCTTTTTTAACTGTTTCAGCTATTGATTGGGTAATCGGAATATTTTCTAATTCATCATCAGGAAATTTTTCTACATATTTATCCTTTAAATACTCCATTATCATATAATCCAAATCAGCACCACCCAACTGAGTGTTTCCAGAAGTAGCAATAACCTCAAATATTCCACCATGCAGTTGCAAGATTGATGTGTCTAAAGTACCACCACCAAGATCAAAAACAAGAACAGTTTCCTCATCACTTTTATGTAATCCGTAACAAAGACAAGCAGCTGTAGGCTCAGGAACAAGTCTTAAAGTTTCAAGACCAGCGAGTGTTGCCGCATCACGTGTTGCTCTGCGTTGTGCTTCATTAAAATATGCAGGAACAGTAATTACCGCTTGAGTAATTTTAATATCCAAATTCTCCTCTGCACACTCCTTCAAATATCGTAAAACCTGTGCAGATACCTCCTCAGGCTTTAAATTTCTTTGAGCATTAGATTGAGAATTAGATTCAGATTGAGATCTGATTTTATCATCTGTACTTTCATCTAGATTATTAATTGGAATTAATGGAAAATCTTGATAATCAGCTTTAATTTCATAATCAAGTGTTTCAAAAATATCATATCCAGTCGAATACTTACGACCTATAAATCGTTTTACGTGTGATATTACTGGATACTGCTCAAGTTCTTGTTCTGTGGAATCAACCCTTGATTCTTGTGCTGTTTGACCTACTAAAATTTCATTCTCTAAATATCTTACAATACTAGGAGTGATTCTCTCCCCTAAATCATTTGAAATAATATCAACATTATCTGTATCAGGATTATAATAGGCGATAACACTATTTGTTGTTCCTAAATCAATTCCAATACAATGTTTCGTATTTGAATCATTTTTATCAGTATTACTGCTCATCCTTTAATAATATTATAAAGGAAAATCCATTAGCTTCTATAAACTAGTTTTTGTATTTGGATTGTGTAAAATAAAAATTATTTAGAAATAAAATAGTGAATGATAATATATAAGAATATGCCAGCCTGTAAAATTAAGCTTGATGGTCCTGAAGAGATTACCTATGACACACAAAATGCTGTCGAAGCAATGGACTTGCAAATGCATATCACAAAGGATATATGGCAAGATAACTCTAGTGTTGTAGTCGGAAAAAAGAAAAGTTATCTCCTTCATCAAGGACTTAATTATAAAATGATTGGCTATCTTCATTCTCTTAGTTATTCCCTTGATGTAGTTCGTAGTAGTTTCGCTAAAAATCTTAAAGTGGGAGAAAAGTATGAAATTCACATTAAAAAAATAAAAGAAGATAATGTTAATTCCATAAAAATCTATCTTTACAAACTTGCACCGGGATGGATCTATAACGGTCTTTCACTTGTTGATAAATTTAAGATCATTGAAGTCCCAAAGGTAGAAATTAAATACGATTAATTTAATCATAATCTAATATTTATATATGAATAATGATACAAACCCAAAGTTTATATCATTATTTAATTTGCATTTGCAATTAAAATTCATCTTCATCTTCATCTTCATCTTCAACTTCATCTTCATCTTCATCTTCATCTTGATCTTGATCTTGATCTTCATCTTCATCTTCATCTTCATCTTCATTTTCATTTTCATTTTCATCATCATCTTCATCTTCATCTTCATTTTCATCTTCATCTTCATCTTCATCTTCATCTTCATCTTCATCTTCATCTTCATCTTGATCTTCATCTTCATCATTTTGTCTGCGATCTAATTGTTTCAGTTGTAAATCTTGTGTTTCGTCATTACTTTCTTCATTGTCTTGATTCTGTGATTCAAATCTAATTGGCTTACTTAATTTTATTTTTGGTGATTCCGATGGGCTTGGAATACGTTTTTTTAAGATAATTTTTTGAAAATTTCCAGTAGAATTGTTACTTGCATTATCATTATCACCACTTGTTGTAATTTTTTGTTTCAAAATTATTTTCTTTGGTGAACTTGTATTAGAGTGTGCACGTGCTAATTGCTCAGGCGTTAATTGTTGTTTAAACCAATCATCATTCAAGATTTCATCATATGTCGGTCGGCTTTTAGGATCTTCTACTAAAATTCGTTTAATTAAATTCCATGCTGGTCTTGAAAGCTTTCTTGTATATTTAGTTTCCCTTAATCTGCAACTTTTAATTAGTTTTTCAGTATTACGTTCCTTATCTTTATGATTGCGTCCACTGCCCCTAAATGGTTGCTCACAACACAATAGTTCATAAATAAGAATACCAAGTGCCCAAACATCTGCTTTAAAATCATACTTTTTATATCTTAACATTTCTGGACTATTATAATGCACGCTTCCTACAACACTACTTCCAAATTTGTATGTTGCCCAACCGAAATCTGCTAACTTAATTTCTCCACGCTCATTTAACAATAAATTTTCAGGCTTTAAATCTCTATGTATTACTCCATTATCTGCACAATGTTTAAGTGCCAATGCCGTTTGAAATGCATAATCTGCTGCATCTTTCTCCTTAAAACCCTTCTTCTTATAAAGAATTTCAAATAATTCTCCAGGAAAAACATACTCAAGCAAGAAAAATACATAGTTTTTATCATCAAAATAGTCAATCAATTTACATACGTTCGGATGTTTCAGAGAACGATGAATTTTTGCTTCTTTATCAAGCATGTACTTAAGTTTGGAATTACTCTTAAAATGAACCTTATTAATAGCCTTTAAAGCAAATACTTCATCGCTGTGGATGTCTTGAACAAGAAAAACCTTTGCATAACAACCGTCTCCAAGCTTTTCAATTACATAATATCTATCTTTGACTAAGGTATCCTCTTTAACTCTTCCATTATAAGGCTTAAAATCATGTTTTGATAATTTTTTACTAGACATCAAATATTATTATAGCTCCTATATTAAGCTGATATAATCCTAAAATAGAATAACTCTAAATCAGATTAAGCGAAATCAAATTTTTAAGTAAAAATTTGATTTAATTTTTACAATATTTTATACTGAAATAGACTAGTATTATAATGAATATCCCTTCATTTTTATTATGGCTTGGAAATGATAAAATCCTTTCTGCTATAGGTTTTTGTGCTGGACAAAAGGAATAAACCGCCCCATAGACAGTTGTTGTTTCAGATATTGTTCCTAGTAAAGGTAGATTTGTAATTTTCCCCTTATTAGGATTTCATTGTGGAATTAATATTTATAAAAATTTTTATAAATCTATAGAAAATAAATAATTCCAAATTATATTCTTTGTTTTTTATCGAATAAAAAATTGATTATATGATCTTTATTATTTATACTATCAATTTTATTAAAATATATTTTTAATATTTTAATAATGTTTCCGTATTATATTATTGAAAAACTTAATTATTATAAGTGGAGAATTCTGCAAAATAAGTTATGCAAAGAATATCATGAATGCGTTAAGGATAATAATATTTATCAAGATGGATCAACTGGTGTTATGTTATTATGTGGAGGTTTTCCAACGTGGTTTAATAATAGACGGTTAAGAAAAATTTATGATAATAACAAAATAAGGACTATAGGATTTCAAGAAACTGGATATAATTTACCAAAGAATTATGGCTTCACGATGGGTGATTGTTCAAAAATTAATTTTGATTTGGACTATGATTTTAGAATTTATGATCCGAATTATGAAAAACGCTATTAATATTAATATTAATTTAATTTAATATTAAATATTTAAAATACATATTCACATAAAATTAACCAAAAATAATAGGTCCTGTAAATTTAGTGTGATCAACATTTGGATCAAACTGTCTATGACCTACAATACTTTGACCATTTGATAAATGAATGACGTATTTTACACCACTAGTATTGAATACATTTGTTGATGCAGTTCTTATGGTCATATTTTTAATAAAATTTTTAAAGTCACGAAATGGAACAAATTTGTGTTTTAGATCGATTGAACATTTGACGACATTATTTTTATCAAACATTTTGCTCATCATTTTATTAATCTTTAATTCCGGACTGGTAAAGTAAAGATAGAATCCACCCTCGGCAGTTTTATCATCAACATCAGGTATTTCAACTTCAATATCTAAACCTTCTACATCAACATCATTAATAACTAAATCTTTTTTAATGGATTTTTCTACATATCCTTTCCAAATTGTAGATCTAATTACTAAATATCCAATAAAAAACCCAAATATTATAAGCAATATAATATCTCTATTTGTATTGAATAAATCAAACATAACAATTTATTGTTTTTATATATTGTTATGCTACATATAAATCCTTTTATTCTATAAATATATTAGTACTTTTATAGAGCGAAATCAATTAACATCTAGTAAAATAATATTACGATCTAGTATCGTAGCTGAACCAAACGTACCCGAGGGAACTTGTACAGTGCCTTGGATGGATATAGTTTGAGATCCGTTAACCTCTACAACACCTTGAGTAGATAAAGGCCATCTGCCATTTTCATTTATAAATCTTTCTGTATGTTGAACTAATACATCATCAATGTATATGCCATATCCAAATGTGCAAAGAGCTATTTGAACTCGGCTGCTGAAAGAAACATAGTATTTTCCAGGGGACGGTGTTTCATCTAAATTCAATCCGGAAGGTCCAATAAAACTGCTAGGTGGACCTCCTAAAGTAACTGATGTTCCTGTAGCTCCATATATATGATTCACAGAACCGCCTCCGCTACCTTGTAATCCTGTAGCACCTAATGCACCTTGTGCGCCGGTAGGTCCTGTTACACCCATAATACCTATTTCCCCTTTGCTTCCTTGTGCACCTGTAACTCCCATCATTGCTGCAGATCCATCGAGACCTTGAAATCCTTGTGCTCCGGTAGCTCCGGTAGCTCCGGTAGCTCCGGTAGTATTGGTGGTTACTGAATTAACAAGAATATTAAATGAATTAAAATCTATTGTTTTAATTTGATCAGATATACTTGGATTACTTACTAAAAATTTAATATTATTTGGATCAGTCATATTAAATATTATTATAATCCTATATAATATGCATTGTAAAAAATAAATAAATAAAATTAGAAACTTGCCCATTCAATATAGTTTTGGTCTAGCCATTTAGGTTTTCCAACTGAATATCTTTCATCTAGTGAAAAAATGATTTGATCTAATTTTAAGAAAACAAATCTATTTGTAAATGGTTGATGTTGTAAAAAGTTATTAGAAATAATAGGTATTTTAAATTCTCTACCTTCGGTAAAAATTTTTGGAGCTACGCCAAAATGAGGATTGAATAATCTACCTTCAATTAGTTGTTCATTTATTTCCCATAAAAATTCTAGATCGTATTTTGCTATTTCATGCCCGCATGCGAATGTTATTTGATGTTTAAATGGTGTTCCACAAAAATACTTAAATTTACATACTCCAGAATAATAAACTATTTTTTCAACAACAAGATTATCAAATCCAATATTGCTTATGACTTTTCTAAATTTATCAGCTAATTTTTCAATCTTTTTAAGTTTTACAGTTAAAAAAGTATATTTATCGTTAACATCAGATGTGCTATATTGTACATACAAATCTTTAGTATCGTAATCTGTTAAAATTGAAAAGTTTTTCATTTGTTTTATATAAAATAAATTAACGATCTATAAAATATAGTTAATGAATATTAATAGATCTTTTCATGGGTCGAAATCAAATTATTCGAATATAAATCAATTTTTAAGTCAATCATTTCCAACCACAACAGAATTATCAACGACATCACCTTGTATATTCATAGGATTTAACGAAGATTATCAATGTTTTTTCGCTGGAACTGAATCAGGGTTCTATATTTACAATACTCATCCATATGCGGTACGTTTTCACAGAGAACTTGATGGAGGTATAGGTATCATTGAGCTACTTGGGAAAAGTAATATTGTAGCTCTTGTTGGCGGAGGTACAAATCCAAAGTTTAGTCCTACAAATGTAATTATATGGGATGATTTTCAGAATAAACCGATTGCGAAACTAGAGTATGGGTCTGAGGTGAAAGCAGTCAGGTGTAGATCACAACGAATTCTTATTATGTTAGGTACTAAAGCATTATTATATAATTTTTCAGATCTACATCTTATATCGCAATATGAAACTGCCGCTAATCCTCTTGGATTATGCTCTATGGTATCTGATGATAACAAAAATATGACAATAGTTGCAATCCCAGGTTGCAAACCGGGAGATCTAAGAATTGAGATAGTTGAAGCTAAACGTAGTTTTGCTATTCAAGCTCATCAATCAGCACTTTCTAATATAGTATTAAGCAATGATGGTGAACTATGTGCAACAACAAGTGACAGAGGAACTTTAATTAGAATATGGAATACAAGAGATGGAAGTTTATATAGGGAATTAAGAAGAGGAATTGAACCAGTTAATATATTATCGATAAGTTTTAGTCAGGATAATATGAATTTGTGTTTGAGTAGTGATAAAGGAACAATTCATGTGTACAGTCTTATTGAACGTAATAAAGCCCAGATACATGAAAAAAATAAGAAGTCGACGCTTAGATTTATGAAAAATTATTTGCCTAATTATTTTTCCAGTGAGTGGAGTCAAACAAGTTTTGGAGTACCAAATGCAAGAAAATCAATTTGTGGCTTTTTACCTGGATCAAGCAATATAATTGTAATACTTACTGAAGACGGAAAATTCTATCAATATCGCTACATGCCAGGTGAAGATCTTGTACAACTTATAAAAACTGAAAAATTCTCATAAAAACTTAAAGATATAAAAAATATATAAAATATATTAATAATTATGTCAGCTAATTTCTCTATCAATGGAAGATTAATAGGTCCAGGATACCCAACTTATATAATTGCTGAATTATCATGCAACCATCATCAAAATTTAGATATGGCATTGAAGCTTGTTGATGAAGCACATAAAGCTGGAGCAGATGCAGTTAAGCTTCAAACATATACTCCAGATACAATTACAATTGATTGTGATAATGATTATTTTAAGATTAAAGGAACAATTTGGGAGGGTGAGACGCTATATAATCTTTATGGAAAAGCTTATACACCATGGGAATGGACTCCTATTTTAAAGAAACGTGCAAATAAGTTGGGAATGGATCTATTTAGCAGTCCATTTGATGGAACTGCAGTTGATTTTTTGGAATCACATAATGTTCCAGCATATAAAGTAGCTAGTTTTGAGATTGTCGATCATATTTTATTAAAGAAGATTGCGCAGACTGGTAAGCCAGTTATCATGTCAAGTGGAATGGCTAGTCTTGAAGATATGGAATCAGCTGTGAATTGTCTTAGACAAAATGGAACTAAACAATTGGCATTACTGAAATGTACAAGTGCATATCCCGCCAAGCCAGAGGATGCAAATCTGGCTAATATTCAGAATTTAGCACAAACATTTGGAGTTGTATCAGGATTATCCGATCATACTCTTGGTCCTGTTGTTCCAATTACAGCTGTAGCACTTGGAGCATGTATAATTGAAAAACATTTTACTTTGAAAAGGGATTCTGGTAGTCCAGATGATGAATTTTCGTTGACACCCGAGGAGTTTAAAGATATGGTAGATTCAGTTAGAATAGCAGAAAAAACTGTAGGTAAGGTTACATATGGAGGTGTAAAATCTGAAGGTTCTACAAAGTTGCTTAGACGTAGTTTATTTGTTGTTGAGGATGTTAAAGCTGGAGAGATATTTACTGTAAAGAATGTTAGATCTATTAGACCTGGAGATGGATTACATACAAAATATATGTCAGATGTTTTGGGAAAGAAGGCAAGAAAAGATATTGCGAGAGGAACACCAATGAGCTTTAATTTAATTGATTAATTATTTGAATTTATGTTAATTTATCTTAATTTTTTCTTTAATTGAAATGGAAAAAGTATTAGAAGGTTTTGGATGTTTGGTATCTAATAAGATTAGATTTTATTGGCATCGCAATAAGTTTGTTGATTGTTTAGAAAAGATAAAGATAAAATATAAATCTGATTTTAATGGAAGAGTACAATTTAAGATTCCAATGTATCTAGATTATATGGGACTTTCAATGCCAAGAAATAATTTAAAATGGTATCCATACTAATAATTTTAAAATTAGATGATTAGATTTTTAAAGATTATTTAGAATTATATTCATTATATTAAATATATAATGAATATTGGAGAAATGAATATATTATTCTTGGGAAATACAGATAATCCATTAATTAATTGGTTGAGGAGACAAGGTGAGATAGTCCAAGTGAAGAGTGATAAAATTAATTTTAAACAGGATGAAAATTGGCTTAAAGACTTTGATTTTGCAGTTAGTTATGGGTATAGACACATGATTCGTAAAAATGTGATTGATATATTTGGTCCAAATATAATTAATATGCATATATCTTTATTGCCGTATAACAGAGGCGCAGATCCAAATCTATGGAGTTTTCTAGATGGAACACCTGCAGGAGTAACTATTCATAGAGTAGATCCTGGATTGGACACAGGTGATATAGTTGCACAAAGACGTGTCAAATTTCATCCATATGACTATAAGAATCTCACATTATCTTCTACATATAATACTTTACAGA
>TARA_R100001163_G_scaffold21712_1_pt1 | contig 21294 bp, 10 predicted proteins | sample TARA_R100001163 | Tara Oceans TARA_R100001163 (sample SAMEA2621285) | marine metagenome | biome: marine biome (ENVO:00000447); feature: deep chlorophyll maximum layer (ENVO:xxxxxxxx); material: "saline water (ENVO:00002010), including plankton (ENVO:xxxxxxxx)" | depth 120 m
AGTGCAGGTATGAAAGAGGACGGAATGCTTGCATCCGCAATAAACAAAGTTACAACTATTGGTGGGTTGCAGGACATTGCTACCAATATATTTGGATGGTTTGAAAGTGCGACTGGGATTGCTAACACCATTGGTAAAAGGGACATGGATCAGAGAGAGCAGATATTCAGCGGAGCAAACTTCAGAAATCACGACTATGACTGGACATTCGTTCCAAAAGACGCTGAGTCATCAGCAAGACTATTCGCAATGGCGTATAGATTAAACGCTTTATCTTATCCGGGAGCAGCGTTACAGACATCAAAAACATATCACCCTCCACTTTTCAGTCTTCAGGTATATCAAGGTGGACCTGGTGGGGGTAAACCTAGACCGGAATGGGACATGAACCCACAACTTTCTATTCTAGAGAGTGTCACCATAGATAGAACGGGAGCGGGAAGAGCGTATGCAGTAGGTCCCACTGATTTCCTTCCCGCAGTCTGGAAGATCGGATTGAAGTTTAAGGAGTTTGAACCATTGGTGAGAACACAGAACACAACTGAACGTCTGGTATCTAGATCTGTCTCTGACAGCAACGGCGCTCTTGACGGATTTTTGGGTAGTCTTGGTTAAAGTGGAGTTTGGATTATGAGTTACTTCAAAAAACTACCAAAAACAAGTTATACCTTTAGGTACGTCACGGATGACGGGGCGAAACCGAAGAGCATTTCCGTGACTCTTCCCGTTGTAGATATTTTTAGAAAAGTAGCGTTTACAAAAGAATCAAAAAATAATCCTAATAACTATGAAACTTTTACGATAACCAAGGGTGAAAAACCAGAGGACATAGCAGACTTTACTTACGGAGATGCTAACCTGTGGTGGATCATTCTTCTCTTCAATGATGTTATAGATCCATTCAATGAGTGGGTTTATACCCCCTCCCAGATCAATGACAAATTTGATGATTTTTACAAGGGATCTAGTTACTTTTTCATGGAGCAAGTTGATGCAGTTCCGGGAGACATATTGATAAAGAGAGATTCGTCCATAGAAGGTGGGATTGACATAGACGCATTTGGGGTGATTTCTGATTATGATGCATTATCTCATAGAATAGATGTTAGGGGTGATGAAAGCGCCGGGACAATTTCGGCGGAAGATGAGGTTTACATTTTTAGAAAAACCGAAGACGGTAAATATTCTTCTATAGGAAAATTTGGAACAACCGGATGTTTCCCCTCATTTGCTGGTAATACTTTTTGTAATGAGTTTGCAGGTCCATCTTCCGGAGTTGATAGCAACGGACAATTTGATGGGAATTTTGCAGTTCCTCACTGTGCTACCGCAGGAGGAACATTTGGTATTGTGATGAAGAAGACAGACATACTAGACTCCCCGGTAGAGTTTAGTGATTCATTGGGAAATCCAGTTAGTTTTTACTCCGGAATAACTGGAATAGCATCTGGTGAAAATATTCCGTTTGGTGACTTCTATAGAGTTGGAAATATATGTGGACTAACCACCTCTGTATTATACAAATATATGACAGATTCCCTCCCGACGACTATCTCGACTAAGACGAGAAAGAGTAAATTCCTAGAGGATAATGATAACAAAAGAACAGTCAAAGTACCAAAGGCGAATATCATCGGTAGAATTTTAAATGAAATTTCAGACATGTTGTCTTCAACCTCTGCGATTCCAAGAGGGACACAAAGATTTATTCAGTCTAGGTAACAGGATATAATATTATGGCAGAAACCGGAAAAGCAACATCACAAGAATTTCAAATACAGTCCATTGTGTTGGAAAACATAAATGGATCTCCTCTTGTAATATATCCAACACCAAAAGATGATGATGTAACTATGGATGTGTTTCACGGGATGCACATTTCAGAGAGTATCTTTGAACCAACCGTAAGAGGATCAATCACTGTTAGAGATTCTATGGAGGCTTTTGAATCATTCAATCCAGTTGGTGGCGAGTTTCTAACGATCAAAGCGTTTACACCAAACCCAGATGGGGAACCGGAATCAGATTCTCACATCCTAGACTGTAAGTTCATTGTATACAACACCACTAAGATATCAAATGAGTCATCCGAGTCAATCTCTGGACCTGCCGGTTCTAACTCTTACATCAAGATGGATTTTTGCACTCCCGAATATTACATAAACAAACAAGACGAAACTTATCTAGAGGATGACTTCATTGGACCTATCGTGTCAGAGGACGGTGAAGGTCTTATCAACATTCTCTCGAATAAGTATTTTGATAATGATGACGGACAAAACAGATCTACTCAGAGTGATAAAATAGAACCGACTGCTAACTCCATATGGTTAAAGAAAAATAACTTAATGTATCCGTGGGGGAAATCAAGAAGTAATCCCGATCTATTTTCCATGTTAGACAATGTTGCGGAAAACTCTTTGTCTGCACAAAATCCAAATGCAGCAAACTATCTTTTCTATAACACAACAAAGGGATATGCATTTGAGTCCGTGAACAACATGATCATTCGTGGGAACAATGAAGAAATTAGAGAGTATAACGTAGATCTAAATAAGCCGGACGATCCAAACACTGTAGAGTATGTCGCGTCTCTGTCTGACTATGATCACATGGCTCTTTGGCAAAATGGTGGATACTCTTCATATTACACCAACATCAAACCAGATTTTTCTGATCCATATTTCGATCACTTAGATTACAATGAGTCACATAAAAAAATATTTGTTGACTATCAGTATCACAGAGACTTTGACAAAATAGAACATATCGAAGAACACAAACTACTACCCGAAACTATTGTTGCAGATCGAACTAATGGAAAACAATTCTATGATACCATTTATGGATACTTCGGTGAGCATCATAACGAGGCGAATAGGCACACAGATGTCACGATTCTAAATTATGAAGATGGTTATGGAAATCTCGTAGGGAAGCCTGACAAAAATACTTGGCAGAACATGTTCGACATCTCATCTTTACCCATTGATACACTAAAGACAATCAAGGAAATAAAAGAGCAAGTTGTAGAGAAAAAACAAGAGTACGCAAGACTAAGAAATTTAAGAAACAAGTTTGACACTTATGAGTGTAGCGTCTGTTGTCTAACACAACCTCCTGGCGTTACTGGTGCCATTGATGACTACAATATAGTTTCTGCTGGATCTTTCTCTGATGTTGTTGACTGGGAAAAGGAAAAACCACTAGGTGAACAATTCAGACTTAGTTATGAGTACGGTGAGGGTGCGACGGGACCGTGGAATGAAACTCTGGGACAATTTTACTATCTCAAACGGGAGGTTCCTGACTTTTCAAACTATGTGATCGATCTGGAAATTACAAGGCTACAAACTGCTATTCTAGCCAACGAAGAATATTTAAATGCTTGTCAAAATGGACCTTGGGGAACCGCTGATGACGTACCCGAGTGTGGAGATTGTTACACACCTGAAGATGTTCGTGGTTTTAAATGTTGGTATTGTAATCCTGAAGCAACTGGAGATTTCAGTCAGTGCAATGGACTTTCAGGTCAGGATTACATCTTATGTGTAGACAATATTGATGAGGCTGGTGCTGCATGTGCAATAAGAGTAAATGCTGCTCAGAGTGCTTTATCGAGACTTAGAGATCGTTTGGAAGAATGGATTCAATACAAAGAAGAGTTTTTAAGTGCGTATGATAGGCACTGGAACAAACGAGCATATTTCATATCCAAGCAACCAGAAATAGATAAGTTAAATATCACTACCACTCCACATTCTCTTTTCAATGTTAAGAGTGTTCAACGAAAATCTTTAAGAGGTAGTCGCTATGAGCAGTTCGCAAGAAAATATAACGTAAGAGACGAGTTACTTGGTGAGTGGCTATACAATGCGTACCTTGGAAACGATCCATCGATTGATCCAACAGCACTAGGTGGACATCCAATATATGATCAAAAATATATGGACTTTGAAACCGCAGGACCTAGTGCATTTAGAGATTCAACACAAAGGTGGTGGGGGGAAGTTAGAGGTAGGCATCAAAATTTCTATTGTAGAGGTTGTTGTCGCAACCCGGACGAGTTTCCATGTGACTACATTACCTATAGTTGCCCGGCGCACGTTCAACCGGAAACCTTTTTCTATGGAGGTCCAAATGTAACGATGGAGGAATTGGATCAACACAGGTGGCAAGTTGGTTGGGAAGGAAATCCCTGTGAGTATGGTCCAAGCAGCGAGGTTTATCAGGACGATGAGCAAGGTCCTCCGTGGGGTGTGATAGCACCACAATGGCATCCAAACAATGGAGAAATTCTTCTTCCTAATGGTTTCAATCCTTATGATTATTCTCAAAGGTATAATTTTTACATCAACGATATTGCTGAATACAAACCTGTTAGTATAAAAAGAAAAGAAGTACAAAGTTACGTTCGAGTTGAATTTGAAACACCCATTGGATTGGAAACACTGGATGAATATCCAGAGGGATTCATCAGAGATGCTGGATACGAATACTTCCTTCCATATCTCGTCATGATAACTCCAGGTCCTTATGGTAAGCAGGGTGTTCACAGAAACATGGCTGTCATTGGTATTGATCCCTACGGATTCGACGTTGCCCTTGAACCAGACGAAGCAGAATATGGGGAAAATACAGCAGATGACTCGATGAACCTATATCCAACCGATGATTGGGAAACCGAGAGACCTTTCTATACAACAGCAGGAAACCGGGGTAACTGGTGGGGTGATGGATACGATTACTACGGTGATGATTTCCGATTTGCTCCATATGCAGCAAGCCTAAACAGAAAGGGAAACGCATACTCATTGCTATCGAAGTCTAGTGTTGATGTTTCCGCAGGCGCACCAAACAGTTACTATCACTTTGAGTATAGTCCCCCGCCAGGTGTTTACTATAATGGTAGAAGATATTATGGATACTATGGTTACTATGGTGGATATAATTATGCTTGGTGGAGGTATCGATATCGTTATAGTTATGGTTGGTATTGGAACAGATGGTATAACTACTACGACAACTATTTCTACGACACCTATCAATATCCTGAATTTGATGAAACGGATTCAGACGTTGGTAACAATGCAAGTGGTCGTTCATATGGACGCTACGGGTGGAGATGGAGATATTGGTGGAACTCTAGTTGGTTCTATGGATACTCATATATTTGGCAACGAGAAACAGAATACTCATCGGCACTCGGTGAGGAAGATGTCTGGAAGAGGGACTCAACTGGAAACACTGAATATGGAATGGTAGAGCCAAAACACGGTCATGACTATTTCTTCCAAAGACAGAATGAAAAACAAGAAATGGGTAGAAACTTTGCTGCACAGTTTGTTGTCTTCTCTAGAAGAAACGTCAATACATGCAGTGATGCTGGTTATCGTTGTGCGAACCCAGATGGACCTGTTAGTAGTCTAGGTTGTCCCGAAGATAATCCATATTGCAATTGTCCATGTCAGGACTTGGTTCCCCGAAACGAAAGAGTTGTGTCAAGGGAGGAACTTTACGATCTAGGAATTGAACCTCCAACCACTGGTATATTGAGTCCAACCGAGTACTTGTACTTCGTAGTTGATCAAGAAAATAATATTATAGAATCTTTCGAGGGACTTCCCGGATCTACCATAGATGAAGTTTTTGCTGGAGGATTGTTCAGTGGGTTCAGTTCTATTCAAGAGTGGTTAGAAGAAAACGGAAGTATTGCTAAGAAACCAACCGACGATGATTTGCAAACGATTCTGCAAGAAACTAGAGAGTGTGAATTGATATCAGATGAGTTGGGTGAGTCTTGGTTAGGTTGTCTGTATAGTAATCTGGACGATTCTATAAGTTGCAACTGTCCTTGTCGTGGTGATAATTTCTCCAAGTATGTTGAGTATACCAGAACCTGGTCTACTTATTGGGATACACCTCTCAACACCCCTCTACTAAGAAACGCTCAGATGCTTCAACTCAGTTCACAAAAATGTGCCATAGTTGTAAACGGTGACTTCTCTGTTCAGCCGGGTGAGATCATACGATTGAACATTCCGTTGGTAACTGAAGGTGCAGAGAGACAGACAACTAGAACCTCTGGTAAGTGGTTAGTTTCTGCTATAGCACACACGTTCAGTACACAACAAACACATAGAATGATTCTATCTCTTGTCAGAGACACCTCTAGTGTCTCTCCAGACGAACTACAAGAACCAAACTGGTTTGCTAACATTTTAGGTTTGGGGTAAGGCGTTTTAGTATAAATATCTGAAAGGGGGAGTAATAGACATGGCATCAACTAAGTACAGTGATTATGATATAGACTTTGAAAAGAATAGTTTTACTGGAGACGTTTCTGTAAAGAAAGAGTCTAACGCTATTCGTCAGTCTGTCAGAAATATCATAATGACAAGAAAGGGAGAAAAACCATTCAATAGAAACTTTGGTGTGGGTGTGCATCAACTTCTTTTTGAAAACATGGCAGGTGGACTTGCTGTTGCTACGTTGAGATCGGATATACAGGAGGCTTTGAATTCGTTTGAACCAAGAGTTGTTCTAACTGATGTAATTTTTGACGAGACTCTCGTAGACTCAAATCAACTTTCGATCACAGTGGAATACAAAATCCTAAACGAATCAGACATTGCAGCATCTCCCGTAGATAGAATAACAATCGCATTAACAAAGGTAAGGTAACATGTCTAATCCATTCATCCAAATAGGAAATCTTGAGTTTGAGGAGATAAAATCTTCTCTAATTGATTATTTAAAGAAGCAAGAGATAATTAAAGACTATGCCTTTGAGGGTTCTGCGGTTCAGGTGCTACTTGACATTCTAGCCTATAACACAATGTATCAGGCTTACTATATGAACATGGTTGCAAATGAATCCTTTCTCGATACAGCACAGAGATTAGAGTCTATCATATCACTCGTAAAACCTTTGGGGTATGTTGTGCCCGGAAAGGTTTCTGCGGTAGGAACTCTGAAACTCCGACAGGGTGGACTTGGAACCATAATACCAAGATACTCTAGGTTCATTGGTAAAAATAGAGATGGAATAGCCTTTAACTTTTATAGTAATGAAAATGTAACTTTGGATCAAGATGGTGAGGGTGAAATAGAAGTCTATGAGGGTAAGCAGTTAGTTTCTGAAATACCCACTCAGATTGACATTTCTACACAAAAAGGATTTTTATCTGGAGTTGATATAGATCTCAGAACTCTGAAGGTAGAGGTTAAAAAAGAAGATGATGAAAACTACGAGGAGTGGGAGTATTCTTCAAACATCAACACCAACATAACAAACGAAAGTAAAGTGTTTTTCCTAGAGAGATCTGAACTAGGATACTTTTTAGTTTTTGCAGGAAGAAATCCAACCGGAGCAGAGGAACAAGTCGGGGAGAGAATCAATGAAAACGACTTGGTTAGAGTCTCCTATATCGTAAGTGGTGGATCTGATGGTAATGGTTGTTCTGGATTCTCAATACCAGCGTCTTCTTCTATTCCAGGCACCATAGATACTGTCTATATTTCGTCCGGTGGATTGGATGAACCGGATATCGAGGAAATAAAATTCTTCGCACCGAAGTGGTTTGCTGCTCAGGACAGAGCGGTAACGGTGAATGATTGTAAAGCGATACTTGCAGAAAAGTCAGGTTTGACAAGAGAGGATTTCAATGTTTTTGGTGGAGAAGAATTAGAACCTCCTCTTTTCGGAAGAGTGTTCGTCACCCTAACCGGAGATCAAAACCAGTCCACTGTATCAGCGGCTTTGGAGGCTTTGGCTACTCTGAAGGAAAAATCAATAGTTAGTATATTACCTGAATTCATAACTACTACAGAAGTGGTTGCAAATCTAAACGGGACTGTTAATTATAGATCTGGAGATACGACGAGAACTGCTGACGAAATGAGATCACTTTTTGTCTCTGCTGTTCTCAGTCAATACCCCAGATCAACCTACAACACCTCTGTGTCAATTTCTAGTTTAAATCAAATACTCTCTAGAGCAGACTCAGCCTTTTCACTCAACGCAGAGTCAGTAAACTTAACCATCAGTTCTGTAATATCACCAGATAGAACTTTGTACTCTGTAAGACAACCATTGCAAGAAAGTAGTTTAATATTTACTGCCTCTTCTTCTTTGTCAGAGACATATCCGGAACTAACATTCTCTGCATATGGGACTCTTAACCGTAGAGGTGAGCAAAGAATTAGAGCGTATACGATAGATCCAAACACAGGTGTCATAATAGTTGTGTCTCCCGATGTTGGTAAGTTTGTTCCGTCTGAGGGATCTTTTAGACTAACCCCTGGCATAATAACTGGATCTGCTATCTATACCGCCACTCCAGAATCTCAAACTGTCGATGGTAAATTTGATTTAAAATTAGGTGTTAACGCAAACAATATTTCAGTAGTTGCAATTTAATGTAGAAGGGATATTGAATGTCGTTAGGATCATATTTAAACAAATCTACAAAGACTATTGCTTACAAACTCCTTGAGTTAGAGCAGTCGCTTGATATAAAATTACCAGCGGCTAACTCTGAACCAAGTGTTGTTGATGTTAAGCACTTGTTTCCTTTGTGGATTTTAGAGAGACATTCTGAAGCGTCGAATGTTTCTTCTTTTATGGTCGATTTTGTTCAGTCTTATTATGATTGGTTGTATAGTTCTCAGGGATATGGTTTCGGTAGGTATGAACTTGGTGAAATCCCTTTTTTAAAATTAGTTGATATTGACGAAACTCCAGTAGAATACTTAGAGCGTTTCTCTTATTCATATACTACAGGTTTTAGTCAACAAGAGATATCGCAGTTTAACCAGAATCAAACTCCATCTGAATTCCTACGAAACTTTATCAAAGGGATTAGAGACAATTTTTACCAGAAGAAGGGAACTGAAAGTTCATACGAATATTTCTTTAGATCCCTATATGGAGTTGAACAGTTTAGAGACAATTGGATTGAGTATCCCAAGAAGTTTGTTTTAAGATTGAATGGTGGTGCGCCTTATGGTTTCGCTCCAGCAAGAGCCGATATAGAGGGAATTGTATGGGAGCCGGGTTTAGGATGGGTTGAGGCTCAAGATGCTCCTCTTGGTACAGGACTTGATTATGACGTTATACGAGATCTAAGTTACAGCGTTCTAAATGTTCACGTTATTCAAGATAGTTACTGGTATCAGGACTTTTCATATCTCATAAAGACGGAGGTTGTAGATCCAGACACTGGGGAACCTCTATATTCAGACTTACTAAAAGAACTTGTTCACCCAGCCGGACTAAAGGCGTTCTATGAAGTTACTTTAGAGGACTACATACCCCCAGTAACATACGAGGAGGACTTCCAAGTATGCGAAGAACCAATGGTAGGAAACTATTTCCCATATAGGTTGTCGGACACCACAGGGTTCACTTCGTGTGTAGGTTGTTCAGGTAGTAACTACAAGTATGATGGTGAAGGGTATGAATATGGATTAGATAACTCTCATCCCAATGGAGTCAACTTGAACGGTAACTTTGGTTTCACCGGCGCTACATTCAATATGCCTACTCACAAGTTCCCAAACTGGTCAAGAGGAATAAGTTGTGCTTTCGTTGAGGGAGACAACAGTGGTTATAATCAGGGTGTAAACCAAGCAGATCCCTTCTGTGCAGGAGTTGGTAGCATTGGAAACATATATATTGGTGACTTTGTATTCATGTGCAACGCAAATGAAAGTCCAAACTTAGGTTTAACTGGATGTACCGGGGATAAACTAAATAATCAATCAAACTGCGATGCAGGACAATGTTACGGATGCTAGATAGGGACATAAATGGCTAGATATACTTCAACAAATTCACCATCTAACTTAGCGGTTTCAGTTGCCCAAACCACATTTGATCAGATTGCACTGAATGATCAGGAGCAGTTTGGTTTGGTTGTTGCAGGTGATGTTGGTTCGATTGAAACAGACAACACAGAGTCCTCTAAGGAAAATCTTCAACATAACTTGGCATTTTATTCCAAGATAAAACAATCAGATGTGAGTAAGGTTGCGTATAGATCAAACTACTCATCTGGAAACGTATACAATGCTTGGTCACAAGACAGAAAACGAAGAAATTATTATGCGTTCAATCCAGTAAACAATATCGTATATTTGTGTGTATGTGGAGCAGGTAATCCTGATTGGAGATTGGATCTAGAGGGACAGTCTATCTCTACAAGCACACCAGATAATGTTTGTGAAAGACTTTATCCAGATAACTCTCGGTGGGTTGCTCTGTACAAAGTAGACGCCGGACAAGACTTGACTCACTTAGGAAAATATCTACCCTTCAGAAACTTAGACGATGAAGATAGATTAACTGATTTTTATAGTTCGACAAATCCCAGAATGGAGTCCGCTCAAATTTGTGGATCTGGTAAACAGCAAAATACGGGAACTTGTTGTCTGTACCACAAAAAGGGCTGGTACGATGAAGTTACAGGAGTTGCCTATGATGCAGGAGATTTTTATAAGTGTGATTGCACTAAGTGTTATAAGTGCATAGACTTTGCAAAAAGAATGGACATGCGTTATGTCTTTACTCCCCACACAGATGCAGGACTTGGATCTGGATTTAGTGGAGATAAGTGTCTTGGATGTGATTTAGAATCTTTCCCGACATCATGTGGAGCCTGCTCTTGTAAATTCTATCAAGATGCCACCGATACACCAGAGAAAAGAATCAGAGACAAATACGAACGAACAAATCCTTCAAGTAACATTGGAGTTCTTGGAAAGATATTATCAGAGTGTGACTTACCGGGAGGTAATATTCTATCCATGTTTATTGACTTTAGTGGTTTAGAAAAAGAACAATTGAAATTGAAAGGAAAGGGACCTTGGCCTCTTAAGATAGAAAGCGACACCGGATATGATGCACAATGGAATGTTGTTGGTTATACTGAAGACGGTGGAAAAACTTTCTATGCTAGAGGTTTGGAAAAAATTAGTGGTGGTTATGGTTACTTAGATGTAACAATCACCAATCTAGATTCAATTTTTGAAAATGGATTTAGTTCAAACAGATTAGAAGTTAATAGAACTCCTCTGAACGGATCTCTTGTTGGTAATTTGGACTCTGTTTTAGAGGATGTTAAGATCCAAATTGTAAAATCTTTCAGGAGTGACTATATCAGAGATAATCTAGGAGTCTCTCTCGACTCGTTTACTAGAATTGGACTTGTCAAGAATTTCAAAGTCTCTGATGCTAATAGACAGGTTGGGATAGGAACAAACTCGAATGAGGTAGTAGACAGATCGTTGATAACTAAAGTAACAGGAACTCCATCAACGACATCTTCATCATCCTCTAAGGGTAGTAAATTTAGTATTCGTGCTAAAGAGAGTGCATTTGAATCATTCGCAGCCAGTGATGCTAAACTGAGCAACACAACCACGAACACCGATGGAACCTCTACACTAAGTCTTTTAACCCTAAAACCAAGTAATCTAAAAGAAGCAACCAGTATAAAAGATGATACCACAAACATAACCTACACGCTAGACAAAACTAAAACAGAAGTTCCAACGGACAGAGATGATATCATTGATGTTTCTAGTGGAGACTATCTTTCAACGAAAGATGTAAACTGGACGATGCCTGCAAATAGAGGCGCTGGACAACAAGCGGAAAGAAACTTTACAGTAACATTCATACTACCGATGCCTGGAAACGTGTGATAAACCCAAGGAGATATAAGAATGCCTACAGATAGATTAACCAACCCATTAAGTGCGGAGTTTCCAATGTCAGGTCCTCCTTTTTTAAGTAGGGTTACTGAACATGAAATTTCTGGTGAACTTTCGGAGGGTGGTTCTAAAAATTACAAACATGTCATGTTTAGACCTGGATATGCATTACAGGCTGCTGAACTAAATGAAATACAAGAGCAGTTTCAGATGCAACTAACATTAACAATGAACATGTATCATAACTGGTTATACTCTGGTAGACCTGAACTATGGGGAGATGCACCCGAGGGAACTTTAGCATTGGGTGACGGTGGATCTGGATTAACTACAATAGGAACTCCCGGATGGAAAGGAACTTGTCCACTCTTTCCTTACGACTCACCATACATCACAGGTGGATCTACAAGTCTGGTTGATGTAGAGGTAGGAACCGCTGCTGGTATTAGTATTCAGTTTAGACCTGGTTGGTTCTTAACTGAGGTTCAGGGTGTAGAGGCTGTTGGAGAAGATAGTCCATTCTTTAATGGATTAAAGTATTGGGTTTATAATAATATTGCAGTAAATTTTGGTAGTATTTCTGTAGGTGTCCCCGATGAATTGACATTCGTTGGATTTAGAACAGCATACTCAACCATAACACCAGAGGAAGATTCTGATCTATACGATCAGGCTGGTGGTTACTCATCAGGAAATCCCGCTTCCGGTGGTGCTGCTAGATATCAGGTTAGACTTGAATCCATTGGATCGATCACGGCTGGTGATTCACAGGAAGACACGATTAGTAAGGTTCTTAAGATAGATCCTTCGGATAGAACTATTCGATACATGAACAATTTATTACTGGCTACTTATTGAATAGTTGTATAAATACACATAAAGAAGGTACTAATTTATGCCAAATCCGAACGACAACAAGTATCAGATACCAACTCTGACTTCAACCACAACATTTTATGATTGGGTTAATCACTACAATCAAAATGTTGTTGGTAAGTTAAACAACATCAAAATCTATGATGGTGTATCTGGTGACGGTGTAAATTTAACTTTAGGAACCACTGCGTCAAATGATCCGCAAGGTGGAGCGACTACCGGATCGGATCTGGACGCGGGTGTATTTAGAGTAACTATCGCAGATACCGTTAATAAGGGTGTAACTTTTTACGGAGACGTTAGTGTAAATGGAGAACTTAAGTTCTCTTCAGATCTAACAGAGATTCCTAATACTCGTTTCCGAGTTTATGGTCAAACCGCAGGATTTACATTTGGACAAGTGGTTAGATGTGCAACTGGTGGTATCACTTACGCCCAGGCTAACGGACAAGGTTTTGCTGAGGCGATTGGTATTGTTGCAGGGATTACATTTAGCGAAGTCGATACATTCAACCCAACTCTAAACTATATTGAAATTGCAACCGCTGGTGTCGTTGAGGGTGTCTTCAAAAATACAGATGGTGCAACTCTGTCACCCGGATGTTCTTACTTCCTCTCAGCGGAGGATCCCGGTGGACTCACTGCAAGTGAACCAATCGTCTCTGGACAGGTATCCAAACCAATGGTGGTTGGTGTTACATATGATGACATAAGCGGAAAATCAAAGGCAGTTGTTGTTAACTACAGAGGACAGTATCTCTCAACTGGTCTTTCCGGATCTGTTGCGGGTGCAACTGCAAACAGTAACATGTTCACCGTTCAGTTGGAAGGTGCGAACAACCAACACACAATCACTCCCGGTAAAGTTGTTGGATTCCGACCGGGAAGTGGATTTAATGGTTGGTTTGAATTTACAAACAACTATGAAAACTTAGAACATGCCATTGGTGTTTGTGTGAACAAATTTGAGTTCGGAGGACAACAGTATATCCAAGTAATTGGATCCGGACTCATTGATAACTACAACAATATCAACAGCAGTTATGGATTGCAGTATATTGGTGTCGATGGACTTCTCACAGGTATCCCTCCAGGCGGAGCATCGAAACCGTTTGCCTTTGTTTGGGAGCAAGGTGGTGACTTCAAAGCATTTGTCATCAACCAACAGTACACTGGAGAAATTGAGGTTCCCGCCGGGGCTCAGCAAAGATCCGCAGGGGCTCGCGGTTCTGGTGGTGGTGGATTTGCTAATAACTATAGATTAGGAAACAATTCCGGTGCAACATACGGACAAGCAATTCAACCAAACTTACTAATAAATGGTGGGTATGATATCTGGCAAAGAGGTATCGGAACTCTTCCATATGGTAACACCGGAAATACTTACCTTGCAGATAAATGGCTTCGCATTGATGGAATTACTGCTAAGGAAGGAACCGACAAACAAGCAGCAACTTACAGTTCTTCCCCGAACATAGAGCGGGTTTCTTTCGATCAACCTGTAATTGGAATAGAGGGAGATCCCACTTATTACCTTAGAACTAAGCACAGCATTAGTGGGTATAGTGGACCTGCTGGAGATCACGTTTACTTAGTGAACAGGATAGAGAATAATGAAACTCTTGCGGGTGAAGACGTAACTCTATCTTTCTACGCAAAATGTGGCGTAACAGGATCAACTATGGGATTCGTGGTTTCTCAATATGACGGAACCTCGAAGAGAAACACTCCAATCGGAACATGGATGAATGGAGCCACTTATAACGATGGACTGGTTAGAGTGGGAACACAGTGGCAAAAATACAGTGTGGCATTTACAGTTCCGTCTGTTTCCACAACCTCATCTGACAGTTATGTTGATGTAGGATTCGATGTCACAAACACAAATAGTCAATTAGATCTTGCACAGGTAAAACTAGAGAGAGGATACGTTCCGACTGTATTTGAACCAACAGATCTAAGACTAGAACTTGATAAGTGTAAGAGATACTATCAAAGATCATACGCACTGGATCAGGACACTCATACACCAACAATGACTGGTGGTATGGTAGATCCAACTGCTCTTCATATTCTAGCATCTCCATCTTACTTTGATTATTACAGATTCCCGATTGAGATGAGAAGAGTTCCTAAAGTTAACTTCTTCTCTCCTGAGAGTGGACACACCGGAGACGGATTCAACGCATCTGCTAATGCAGACATGAGACTCACATCCGGATCACAAAAAGATAATTTGACTAGATCAGCACCGGGCGGAGTAGACACTGTTAGGTTTGAACTCATAACAAATGATGGGTTTAGAGTATTCTTAAACTCTGGACTGGTGTTGTGGGACGATATTCACCTACACTATGTCGCAGACGCAGACTTCTTAGCAGATGATCAGGTAGTAAGTTAATCGGAGGAACATGAATGTCATCATCTTGCAACAATAGTTCAAACATAGCGGGTAATTTAACAATCAACAGTCTACAGGCTGTTGGTAGCAGACTTATCACCGTTGTTCCTAACACACCAACAGTGCAGGGTGGTATCGTGGATGGTATCACTGCGGGTGATGTTGTTCGATATGATGTTCTAAGTAATCCAAAAATTTATACCAAAGCACAAGCGAATGATCCTGCAACCGCAGAAGTCATCGGTGTAGTCGAGGCTGTAACGGATGCGAATGTCACTCTAGTTCTTTCCGGACAGATGAAATATCCAGAGGGTGCTTTTGCAGTATTTGATCCCGATGGTGACGGTCCTCTAGGAAGCACTGGTGGTGCTGGTGGTAATGACATCTACTTCTTGAGTGCGATTACTGGAGGTTTACTTCAGAGTTACGCACCATCCGAACCCACCAATATTGTAAAACCAGTTCTACAGATGGCAGATAACGGCGACTTCAATGCTATTGTTCAGAATTATATTGGATATCAAGTCGGTGGAAATGTAGTTGCATCTGAGGGTGAAGACTCATTCGCAAAGTTGGGACAGGTTATCGATGTCGTAACTTACGGTACAAAAAATTATCTTGGAGATGGTTGGTATAGAGTAGACGAACCTCTCAAGTTAGCGGTTGATGAGTTCTCTGATTTTTACTCACTGTACGGGACGAAGTATGGTTATGCCGCAGTTATAACGATAGATGATTCATCAAGGGATAGTTTTTCGACAAGCATATTAAATACCCCTGGCATTTACAACCAAAAGAATGGACGAGAAACGACAAAGGGTAGAATCACTTCAGTAATTTCAAAAAATCAAGTAGAGATAGAAGTAAACCCTACGCTGGATGGAACTTCAAATATATTTACTACAGACTCAACTGTTTTTGTTGATGGTAGATCATACGGGAAACCAACTAACGTAACTATTACTCATGTTTACACACCGGGAATTGTTAAAGATAGAGATAATGAACGGATCATCGGTTATGGTGGAGTAAACATGAGAGAAACAACTGTTCCCTTTATGAAACTTAGGAACCTAAACGCTGTAACTGTTCATGATAAACTTACTGTTTCAGAACTAGAAGTAACTAGTAAACTAACCGCATTGTCTCAGGGACAAGGAAAAACAATTTCTGACGTTGCTGCACTACTATCCGATCACGATAATAATATCGATACTCACTCTGGTAAATTTGGTGTGACGAGTAGCAAGACTGGTACATATCTAACTTCTACATGAAAAGGTGGTGATTGATGCCAGTAATGCGAATCGGTTTACAAAGTAGTCACTTCAAGATAACCGGAAACACCGGTCCCACAGGTGGAACTGGTGGTAGAGGCGGAACAGGTCCCACAGGTCCCACTGGATTTGGACAAACAGGTCCAAGGGGTTACACCGGATTTGGTTTTACTGGTGGATTCAGTCCTCTTGGTACTAGAATTGTAAACGGAAAACTTTATCAAGAGTTTTTCACCGACTCCGAAAATACTGGAGTTACTTTCGCATATACAACTCCCGGTAGAATTGTTGGTGCGACTGGAAACCTAACAACTATAATTGGTGGTGGTAATACCTTTGATTCAGAAATCTCTGATGCTGATGTTTTAGGTGTTTTCAAAGATGATCCTGCACTTGATGAAATTGTAATTAGACCTCTTAAGGTTCTTGGAAGAAACGCAAGAATAAGTTCAACAGACGAAGAAGTTACAATAACGATTGACAGAGGCAAAGCAGGCTATCTAGATGCTATTAGCGGAACTGCCGGACAGTTCTTAGTCTCCACTAAAAAGACATCAACTGGAAACCAAGACGTTGTAAAACTGGAAGGTGCATCTGGAACCTTTTATAATGAAGAAACAAAGTCTACATCTTTCGTTTCATACAGGTACAGAGAGGGACAAGAAAAACTATTGTCATTACCAGGCACAGACACAGGTCTTCCGGGAAATATTGCTACCCCTACATCTAAACATGGTTACTGTCAATCACTTTGCATCGAGGGTGCAGGTGGATTTAGTTGTGGTATAGAGCATCAGTCAGGCGGAACAGCAGAGGGTTTATTTGTCTTAGATACGATGCAGATGGGTGGAACTTATGGACCACCTCCCGTTCTAGTAAATATCGCCCCACCAAACGATCCCAATATAAGCACTTCATTTAAGTTATTAGTTGTCGGTGCGACAGGAACTACTCCTATCATTCCTAGATGGTCAAGAAACATCAAGTGGCCTTATACTAAGGCTCCATGTTTTAGTGGTGCTGGTGATCTTTTTGAATTCATAAGTGTTCGTGATGAATGGTATGGAACAATTGCAAAATGGGGTATTGATCCAAATTTAGGTAGTTTATTTAACCCCAACACAATAACTGATTCTAGAACTAGAGTGGATCACAACGGAAATCCACTTGTGTTTAACTTTGCAGAGAATAAACAAGTCGTTTCCATTGATAACTGTTTTGACTGTAATGAGTTCAATGTAGACGAAAATCCCAATTTGCTCACCTCTTGTGGAGAAGGTCCTATTGACGGAGGAATTGGAGCAACTGGAGCATGTTGCACTTCCCTTCAACCGGGAATCTCAGAATGTTCAATTCAGTCTGCGGATATGTGTAGATACTTGGGAGGATTCTTCCGAGGAGAGGGAACAGTATGTGACGAAGCGTGTGATTTGATTGGATCCTGTTGTTACTTCGATACGGTAACAGATGAAGTTATTGAATGCAGAGAACCATATTCACTAGAGGATTGTTTGGCTGATGACGCTCCATTCCTTCAAACCACTTGGAGACCATTCAGTTGTGATGAGCAACCCTGTTGTGCATCCCTAGATGATCCATGTGGTTCTTGTTGCATATACGATCTTGACGGGGATGGATTCTATTTCTGTACAGACGAGTCCAGTCCGGGACAGCCGGACAGCCCCCCAATGACAGAAAGTTTATGTGAGTTGCTTGGTGGTGACGGTGTAAATCAGGAATCCTACTTTACTCCGGGGGTAAAGTGTGACACGTTAAATAATTTAGGTGAGCCTTGTCTAGACTGTGGACGCATCGTAGTATGGTGTTGTTCAAAATCAGAGGAGTGTGGCAGCGAACCACAACAGCCATGTGGTGTGGTTTATAGTGGTGGTTTAGACTCATTTACTCCAGAGATTTTAGAGGAACTACAAAAATCATGTAACCTGTTTACTTGTGGTAATGAAGATCAGTCTGAGTGTTGTAATTGTGATGATGTACAATGCTCGACGCCTGGACATCCGGGTTTTGATACAGTCGCCTCTCTTAGATGGAGAGTGTACAACGACTGTGATGTCTATGTTGATCCAGATTGTCCGGGTAACACCAAGACATGTTGCGGAGAGGAAGAAGATGGTTGTCTGTATGCCGATCTAGTTGGTGGTAGTGACGATGGTGATGGTGGTGGAGGTGGTCCTCCCGGTGGTGGTGATGGTGGTGGAGGTGGTCCTCCTTCTGGTCCGGAGGGATGTGAGTGTCAAGGGTTCCCAAACCTCGGACAATGTTGTTACTTTGGAGTTCCAGATGACGGTGATGTAGTTGGTTGGAACACAATCAATTGTGTTACGGATTTAGAATGTGCGTTTAGACATAATCCGATTGCTCCATTCCAAGACTGTAATTACTCTTGGAGTGCAGGAACCTGTGATCCGTTCCCTGCGTGTGGTTCAGAATTATGGTTTGACACATACTGCGATCCAAGTGGTAATTTGAGAAGAGGTTCTGGTGAGGGTGGAAAAGTTGATCCATTCTCCGTAAAGGACGTTAGTAAAAAGGCTGTCAATAGGGAATTGACATTTGAAGATAGACTCTACAGATCTCCAAAAAATGAAAAGAATAGAGGAGAAAACGTAGATCTACACAATCCAAAGAGAAAGTTTAGAAGATCAAGCAAACCCATTGGTGGTGGAAGTTCATCCAAGCATCAGAGAAGAAAAGCAAAAAGAGGTGACACTAGAAGTTCGTTTGGAACCCAGATGAATCTAAACGTAGGAGATTTGTACGCTGGTGGTATGGTAGCAGGTATATTCAGACCTGGTAAGAGTAATCTTCTTGGTATGAGATCCCACTTTGGTGCTAATAGAAGCACCGACTGGCAATTTATGATGCAAGGATCCACGGGTTCCACTGGAAGCAATATAGAATATGTTCCGGACTTCTATAAGTCAAGAACAGACTGGCACGCTGGAGGATTCCCCAACCTTGGTGTAGATAACTGTAACTCTAGACTGAATGATTATATCGTCATAGTCTCTCTAGATCCTGTTGCAATCACTGGAGACAGAGAATTTGTCAAGTTCTCAGAGGTAGGTGGTGCGACTAAAGAATTCTACTGGAGTGGTCCTAACAACTCTTGGGGACCTCTATATGACGATCTTGGTCATAAGAGAGAACTAAGTGACAACTACAATACTAAAATTTTCAACTCCGAAGGTATTTGGTTTGATGGTGTAGACGGATCTACCGGATCCTTGGCAAACATACCGCTAAACACTTTCAACACATGTAACAACGCACTAATCAACGGTGGTTATGCAAACCCCATAACTAGGCTGTTGAACAAACCACTCCAAACAGCGGATGGTTTGTGGCACAGAAACTGGGGATTGTATAATACCATTAGAGCGGTGAGTTCCGAGAATGCAAACTTCAAGGGTTACACTGGGGATGGTTATGTTGGTAGTGATTTTGCTGGACTTAGTGCAGAGTATATTAGTGCTTTCAGAGCAACTCGACTCATGCCTGATGGACTCACATCTGAGGTTCAGGGAGGAACGGGTAATCCTAGATCAGTCTCTTCTTGGTACTTACCGAGTCATGATGAACTAGCATTCTTGGCTGAAAGAGTAGTCAATAAAGACCTTAACCAGAGACTCATAGATGCTGGTGGAACCCCAATAACTGGATGGAACTGGTCATCTACCGGATCATTCAATGAACTCAAGGGATACACTGGTTCCCAAGGTGGTGAAGGTATCCTAGACTTCGGTGGAGTTGATGTGCAAGAAGAGGGATCAGTGGCTTGGTCAATCTACTTTGATGCAGGAGGAGAGAAAAATAGATTTGGTGTAGGAAAGAAAGACAGAAGTACTAATAAATATCATGTAAGGCCTATCCGTCTCATACGAACAGACGGTAGATGGCCTCAAAGGGGCGGAACGGGAGAGTCAAACCATGCTAAACTTTGGTACATCCCCGAAGTAAAACCAGACGAGGATATTAAGTAGTATGCCAGCACTAATCGGTAGCAGTAGAATCCCAGTCATAGGAGTGATAGGAGCAACAGGTCCAACGGGTGCTATAGGTCCCTCTGGTGGAACTGGTCCCACAGGGGAAACTGGTCCTATCGGTCCTTTGGGATTAACTGGTATCGGTATTACAGCAGGATATTGGACTGAGTTTGGTGAGTATGTTGCAGGAATTGGAGTAACCCTTTCAAGTGAAGATAATAATGTTCTTCTTCTAACTTTGAACAATGAAGTTGGGGACATAATAAAAGTCTCTGGAATGATCGGTGGAGCGATTGATCCAACAGATGGTGGATTGACATCTGGTAATTTATTTTATACTATCACCAATGCGATTGAAGGTGAGGAGTTCCATCCCATATTCATAGAACGGGGTGGAGCGACTGCGTTCTTCAAGAGTATTAATATTGTCGGAGATGATGTCACTAGCGTGACAGAAACAGATACTATTTTAATAGAGGGTAGTACATCAGAGCGTGCTGGTGAAACTGGTTCTATATTTTATCTAACACCATCTGCTAACGGAGGTATGACTGCGATATCCGCAGAAAATACTTTCTATGTTGGAGGTGAAAATCCAAGATTTTACGCTAGGGTTCACAACAATAGATTATACTTTAATCTAAATTCCAGTAATGTAAACACTCTTACTACGAGTCAACACGCACTTTCAACTATCATCCCCGGCTTGTTTTTTGATGTAGCACCCAAAACTCTTAACTCTGATGCAGACTTGGGAGGTGTAACCAGTGGGACGTTCACTCCTAGAAAAACCATCGGCATACACAGACATACACTGGCTACAGGAACCGATTTTCTTGATAATGTTAACAGTGTTCCAACTATTAACGAGGATGGAACCTTCAGTAAATCAAATTTTGCAACTTTATTTAACGAAGTGTTTCTTGGTATTACCGGAAATCGTCCCGATCTTCCCGGAGACAGTCTTCAAGCAAGAGAGGTATTTGGAATAGCGTCCGAGCCAGTGTTTATCAGT
>TARA_R100001163_G_scaffold65473_2_pt1 | contig 21077 bp, 16 predicted proteins | sample TARA_R100001163 | Tara Oceans TARA_R100001163 (sample SAMEA2621285) | marine metagenome | biome: marine biome (ENVO:00000447); feature: deep chlorophyll maximum layer (ENVO:xxxxxxxx); material: "saline water (ENVO:00002010), including plankton (ENVO:xxxxxxxx)" | depth 120 m
ATTAGCTTTACGAGAAATAAGTCTTACTCTGGTTCTCGATACTACTCTTGATCTGTTTTGATTATCTGTTTGATTATCTGTTTTACTTTCTGTTTTATCGTCTTCCTCTCTTTTTTGTTCAACTGATCTACTTACTGATCTACTTACTGATCTGCTTACTGATCTGCTTACTGATCTGCTTACTGATCTGCTAGACATTCTTATTCGCATACCTGATTTGATTTCTTTTTTATTTTCATCATTTGATTCATCTGATTTTCCCTCTATAGCGTCGTTTATTTCTATAGCATTCTCTATTTCTGTTCTACCGACACCTGGCATATTGTTAAGATCTAATTTTTCTTGATCTGATGTTGATCCATCTTCGTCTTCTTCATCTAGTGGATTACGGACAGTACGATATTTAATACCTCTCCATCCTCCCCATCCACTAAATGTACCAAGTTTACGTTCCATATTGGCTCTAAACGTTTTAAGATTGTGTACACCTGAAGCACCGTAATTTTGAGTATACCATGTTTTATATTTAAAGTAAAAATCATTCAACATTACAGTATCATCCTGATCACCCTTAACAATCATCTCATCAAGAAAATCAACATAAATATCGGCAGTTCGCTGATAATCTTTAGTTGCTTGTAGAACCTCGTTTGGTTCTTTAACACCATCCTTTCTATAGACCTTATGATATTGTAATAACTTATAGATAAAAGGCTCCTTCCATCTTTCAAAATTATCGGCCAAGTAAGGATCAATAGGATACTCATTTTCTTTTTTTGGTGTTCTTGTAAACTTTGAAATAAATTTTACTACTCTCAAACGACGCCATGTACCTTCATCATCTGGAGGTACTTTAGGTAAATCATTACAACATAGTACAATCTTAAACATCGGTTTAAATTCAAATGGTTCTTTATACAATTGACGTGCTAATATCTTATCGCCACCAGTCAATTCTTTCATTAAACCAATATTCATGCGATTGCCACGATCAGGCTCTGCCATATCCACAAATCTTTTACCACGACATCTCGCTAATTCAGGATTTGCACCACTAGATGAACCACGTTTTTGAGTCAAAAGAGAAATTGGCAAACTACCTGCATAATCACCAAATGCTAACTTAAATAATTCCACTACTTTGGATTTACCGTTCGTTTATACCAGACTCGACAGGATATTTCCTTCCTGTGTCATCATCTAGATCTATTCACCAACAGTTAATTAAGCATGTTTAACTGAAGGCTAGTAAATCTCCCTATTACTAGGGGGACTAGACTTTACCTTAAGCCTATAATGTAAATACATTATAGGCCCACAACCATCAAGTCGTTGCACCTTCTTCCTTCTCTTTCGAGGTAGGAAGCTTGGCTCAGGATTATCCCTAATCTAAGGTTATAACCATACCCTTGAGTTTTCCCCAAGGCCATCAATTTATTTCTAAACTGACTTGGTACTTAGATTTGCAAGAATATCTTTTAATAAATAGAATATTCTAACAGGACTTTCCCTGAATTTGATCGTGTCGCCCCACAAGCAGGGACTTGCAGAGGTTTTATCCTCCACATAGGCTATAAATAACCTCCGGAACCGGTCCAAATATGGAATTTTTCATTGGGATTCTTACCCAACAAAAATGATGATAGAAGTGTATAAACATATTCTCTAACATCTTTAACAGGAAATACTTGACTCATAAAGCGTTCTATCTCCTTAATTTCTTCGCACTCGTTTTCATCAAACTCTTGATAATCTACAAGAGTTGATAAACTACAAAAATCTTCGGGTCTACCATCTCTAAATTCAGCTGTAGATAGATCGTAAACACCATTATCGAAACATATTAGATCAGCCTTAGTGTCTAGTTTTTCAATAAACTTGCTATCATAAAAAAGAGCACTACACTCCTTCATCAACTTATCTTTAAAAGTAATGTCTTGCAACTTTAGAGTTACCTCCAATAACTTTTTAGCATTATCTATATATGGATGTTTTTTGCTTCCATCCATTTCATACGCTCTGCTCAAGTACAATTGATTCATCTTCAAGTACTCATTCAGAACATCATTACTTAGCCGCATCTTTAAATTGATACCAGCTTCAATCTCATGCCATCTATGATTCTTAAACTCATACCAAGAATTATGTCGCAAACTAGTACATACATATTGATATTTATACATTTCATAAACAACTTTAGCAATAGTAAAAGTAGCTCCATTCATACTTTGTTCAATGAAATCCGTAAGACTACCTCTTTTTACAGTCTCATACCCTACCGGATCATCTAACATTGCCCATCTATGCAAACTACCTAAACCTAATCCTTCTTGATCGCTTCGATGCCGAAAACTTAACCATTTCTCCTCACATTCACCTGCTACAAACTTATTTTCGACTCTCTTACTAAAATCAATCCACGTATCCAATAAACTATCATCAATATTATGTAAACATAATCCTACTTCTATCCACTGTTTGTGATCATAAGATCTGTAGTCACTTAATAGTCCAACCAACTTTTTAACAACATCCAATTCATCATTACTTACATTGCTACGCATTCTACGCTTGTTCATTGGCATACTAAACTTAGTTCTTTTTCCTGGACCCCCAGTTGGTGTTCCATCAGGATTTTGTCCATTTGCATTCTTAGGTCGTGCAAATGCAGCTATATCTGATTTTAGATCCTCCTTCATTTTATATACTGTCTTTTCTGTGTTGTATATAGATAAATATTCAACTAAGTGTTCGTTATTTACCGGTAATTCTTGTTGTAGATTCATATTCATATCATATATACGTGTTAATAAATAAGCTTCACGAGCAGGTTTTGTAGAACCATACATCATCCACCCATTTCTATCAATAATAGATTCATCTACAATATCATCTAGCTTTCGATTCGTTAGTGGCAAACTATTAAAAATAGACATACATCGTTCCAAAAATTTAAAACGAATATACTTCTGAATTTCAATACTTACTACAAGTTCTGGCCACATCATATGCAAACCATCCTTATACTTACCCTTGTCACGATATCCCTTGGTTCTTTCAAAAACATAGCATTTTAATATACTTTCTACATCCCCATCAGGTATATCAAGTGTGTCTCGAATAATCTGATTATAAGATCTAATTATGTTGGTTATAATCTCATCTGTGTATTGTCTTTCACGTGTGTCTATTGCAAATTCAAAATCTAAATCCATTTTTAGTATTGATGGATTCTGAAATCGCTCTATGAGATGTACTGGTCGTCTATTTACAAAAGCATTCTGTGCAACAAGTCTGTATAATTCTGCATATCTATCTTTAGGTATATTATAGGTGCAAACATAGTCACCAAACCAAGTATGTGTCAATTTTTTATCCCGTTTATCCTCCTTAGTACATTTAAACTGTTTAATAAATAATGATAATTGATCCGGCTGAGAAACACGGGCCATACTTATATATATATGAGATTTAATTTTATGTCGAAAAACAAAATTCAAAATTTTTTAGTTTGACGAGCTCTTTCCAAAATTTAAACTTTTTACTTTATAATATATTACTTATCGCCATTAAAATAAACAATTATAATGATACTTCCCTATACTAAAAATTATTTTAGTTTACCCCTAAATAAATAATTTTTTATTTCTATTTTAAACACAAATTATCAATATGTAATCTCCTAATATATTGATTTAAGGACATTATTAATTAATTATATAAAAAACCTAATTTAATAAATTATTTTTGATATTATTATAAATAATATCAAAATCAAAATCAAATGAATTTTCCTGAATATTTATGGAATAAAATAGGATGGTACATATGGATAGAAAAGAACCGTGAATTAATTAAAGAATATAAAAGTAAAGTTATTGTTCAACCGTTTTTCTATAATATTACTTATATGAATAAAGTAATAAATTATAGAAACATTAGAGAATCTTTAAGCTTTTATAATTGGATGAATCCGCAATCATTCTTATATGAATATTGTAATTATATTCATAATATAAATACACAATTTCCAGATAAAAATAAAAGTCATGATATTTCAGATTATAAGGAGTTTAGAAAATATTATAAAACTAGACCTCCTATACCACCTAATTATATTTCATGTAACCTTTATCATAAACAAACCATAATTGGATTCTTAAGAAAATCTAAAAATAAACTATGCAAAATAATTGAAACTGCAAATCTTGAAAATTTTATAAGATATGGTTTAAATCCAAAGATTAAAACTATAATCAAAATAGGCATTCCATTATATTGTTATTACAAAATAGGTCAATGGATTTTTAAGGGATACATAAGTAATTTTCCTTAACTTTTATAATCTGACTATACTTATAATAATCCTTGAAAAGTGATTGCATATTCATATTAACTATATGATCTGGTAGATTATATGCGTTCACCATTTCATGAGTTAAAGACTTGAAATTATCCTCAAAAAAAACTATAGGTCTATGTAACTCTATAGTTCTCTTAGCTCCTGCTAAAACCATTCGTTCGGCTCCTTCTACATCAATTTTTATCATCTTTATCTTGAGATTATTCCATTGTTCTACAAAAGTATCTACTGTTAACATAGGTACCTCTTCTCCATCAGATCCGAGATTAATACCACCATAATTGACGTGTGTTTTACTTGAATAATCAAGATCGATGCCTTGATCACATTTTTTATTCATTCTAGCTACACCATTTTTATGTCCAAGTGCAAAATGATAAGGAATAGCAATATCTTTTAATTCATTTTGTTCAATATTCTTTACCAATAAATCATTTACAGGACCTTGTGGTTCAAATGCAAACAAACGACCATTAGGTCCAACCTTTTTAGCTAAAGGAATCGCATAACATCCTATATTAGCACCTATATCAAGAACATTATCTCCAGGTTGTAGATGTTTTTCTAGTTCTCTAATACATTCAATCTCGAAATGCTTACCCTCTAATAACCAAATACCTATAAAATCTGTATTCATTACGGTAAATTTACCACATTCAGTTTCACATGTCATTAAATTTGACATCTTAATTAGTATTAATTATATCTATACTTATATAATTAAATTTTTGTTGAATTATTTAACCCAGATTACACTTTTATTATAAATGTTATTATAAATAATCTAGTAACTTGCACTTGTATGACTATCAATTTGTTCTCTTGGAGAATTAAACCTACAATTGTATGCTTGATGATCAGAGTAAAACCAATCATGAAATTTATACCAAGTATTTATTTCTTTAATAGTAGTTTTTAATCTATCTAGACTTCTAGCTTCTCTTTTAGATCTAGCTTCAATTATATCATCGTCTAAATATTTGCTACTTACCTCTAAGAATTTAATATTGTGCATATTATGATTTGTATCACCATTAATTTTATCTGACCATAAACCAAATATCCATTTAAATATTGCTTTAGCTCTAGGCATATGAAAATCGCTGGTAATTACTACAAAATCAGTTAAATCTAATGGTATAGCAAAATTTAACAATCCAAAAAAAGCATTAGCAATTGTATCATAACTAGCCCATTCTCTGGATATATCATCAGGGTTCACACCTCGATCTATAAGATACTTAGCTCCCATGGTTGATTCATGAATTACAAAGTTTTCTTTATTGCGATGTGGTGGTTTATGATAAGTACCTCCACCAATCATGTAGATTTTTCTGGGCTTTATCTTATATAGCTCGAGTGCAAGATCTAATCTATCTTTTACCCAAGGATGATTTCTACCTAAATGATCTAAACCTCCAGCTAAAACAAACAAATGTTCTTGAGAATAATCTTCTAAATTTCCTTCAAATATATCATCTTGATACTCTTCTATTTCGATGTGATTCCATCCACAAGGTTTTTGATTCCAACCATCTTTTACAGAGGTAGTAACAGGAGTACTTGTCATCTTTAAATAATATGAATAATTATATATTAAAATATCTTTTTATTAGCTTTAATAAATCCAAGCTAATAAAAATATGAAAAATAAATTATAAAAATAAATTATGAAAAATAAATATTTAGTTAATTTTGTAAAATGGGTATTCATTTGTGCGAGATACACGAATCGAATCAATCAATGCTGGGTAGTTGCGACCACGATCATCAGTCATTCTAGCACATCCTGTATTATGTGGAGCACATGAGGTGCATCCATTGCAAATAAAACGATCACAATCATTTGTTGGGTGGAATGTTCCTACCTTTCCTGGAAGAATGGCTGATGGATATCCATTGTTATGCTGAGCCATTGGAATATTAACAGTTCCAGCTGGTCCACTTGGAAGATTTTGAGATTGATCCTGAATACTTGCAGGTGGGTGCATTCCTATGGAAGCCTCCTGCATAGCTACTGCTGCTTTAGCGGGTTTAGCATCTCTAGAAAAGATTCCTCCGACGGTCTGTCCTACACTATCACTGATATCTCCTACAGTATCTCCAAAACCTGTAATGGTCTTACCGGCTGTTCTGCCAACAGATCCAACTGCATCACCAATAGTTCCGGTAACAGCCCCATAAACATCACCGGCTGTTTCAGATACATCTTCGATAGTTTCACCTACCTGACCTGTAATTCGTCGGGTTACATCTCCGAATCCTTTAGTTAAAGCTCCAGATGTACGAGTAATAGTGTTACCGTTAAACCAAGTATACAAAGTGATTAGAATCAAAGCTCCTAATATCAATGTTAAAATATTGTTCATTGAAATAATATATCATTGCACAAGAAAAATTTATCAGTTGATTATGTTAATAAACTAATAAATTTAGTAATATTTTTAAATATATTTTTTAAGGATTTAACTGTAATTATTTTTATTTAGCAATGTTGATCATTCCTGGTGGTTGAATTGGACGAACTGTATCAACTTGTTCATGTAATTGTGCATTTGTATCACTAGTTGTACAAAAATTTCCACACAACTCTGTAGGAAAGTGAATTTCTGTTCCGTAATATTTACTAGGTCTAGTTTGTGATAAGAATTTGATGGTTGACAAGGTTTTGGTAGAAAAGTCATCATCGTTAAGATTTAATAAATTATTAACACCTGGATCTGCTAAAAATGGTTTAGGTCTATAATACTTGTTGCTTAATTTCTTTCTGTAAAACATATTTGCATCATCTATCTGAAATGCTAATCTCTTAACACGTTTCCTTAAATACTTTAATTGTTCAGCTTGTCTTTCAATTACTCCCTGTGAATAAGCTAATGTATCTTCATTAGTATGCTGACCATTCTCAATAGGAACGTCTAGATCACTACATTTTCTACATGTACTATTATCACCTAGTCTATCTCCACCAGATTCATTAGGTCCACTAGATCCAAATATTTTCCGACCTTCTTGATCATTATCACCAAAACAAACTGGAGTTTTAATATTATTATTAGTTGTATGGAGTTTATTACTATTATCAGATTTTCCATAGTTTTCGTATCCAGGCATACTTTGGATTATATCTTTAGCTTTTTGATCTGGTCGATAAGAATAAGATGGACAATATTGTGGTGCACAGAAACCGGATGAAAAGTAATTAGCAGGATCTATAAATGATTCATTTAGATTATCTTTTAGATTATCATTTAGATTATTTCCGTACCATAAATAAATAAATACCATTATAAATATAATGATTATGAATAGATTCCTATAATCGGAGATCATCGCTATTCAAATATATAATTAGACAGGATAAAAATACCTCTGCGGATTTTATTATAAAAGTAAATGATTGACAATAATTATAGTATCATAAAATATGAGCGGTCGTAACAGAGATATTAAAAGATGGCTGTTCTATAATGCTCCAAAACAACATGCATGGATTGTATATACAAAAATTAGGTCTATTCTTGAAGATACAAGTATGAAAATTGCAACTGGTCATCATCAAAGTGTACAAATTCCAGTCCCACAAATAGTAAAGCTTAAAGTTCCTCGTATTAAAAAACCAGAAGAAACTACAGAAACTACAGAAAATAAAGAATCCACAGAAACTAAAAAGCCAGAGATTGTGTTTGAGGAGGTTGATTATCTTTCACACATTGAGCCTCACCATATTAGATATGTATATGCTGCAGCTATTACACCGACTGAATTATTATGTGTATTGGAAACAAGTGATGGTGTTTATACTATTCAAAATAAGAGAAAGATAGCAAAAGAAGATGCAAAAGAGGATGCAAAAGAGGATGCAAAAGAGGATGAAAAATCGGAAGAAAAAAAGAAGAAAAAGGAGAAAAAGAAGGAAAAAAAATCAAAGGATAAAACTATTGATGCTAATGAAACTGAATATGAATCAGCTGAAGAAGCAGAGGATGATAGTAAAAGAATTCATTTTGATGTTGAGAAGTTGGATGATAAAGCAGATAACGAATCAAAAGGTGATGATTCCAAGAAGAAGGAACAGGATAAGATAAAGTCTATACTTACTTTTTACGATAATATGAATCATTTTATGCAGAAAGCACCAAAGAGTTTACTTAAAAAGTTGGGTATTAAAAAGCTATCGCAAATGAAGGTCACTAAACTTCAAAATCAACGTCAGCTTATGCCATATCAATGGGCAGAACTTATTGAGAAAGGCGATAGTGTTCATAATCTTTTAGATAAGGAATTATCTTATGCTATTCAAGAGTCATCTGATAACGTCTTAACTGATGATGTAAATGGTGGTCAAGTGATATTTGATTTGGGATTTAATTTTAATGTAAGTAGTGAGGATTTAAAGACATGGATTCCGTCTGGAGGTAGATTTCCTGATAGATTAGTTTTAAATTCTTGTTTTGGAGTTAATAATTGTGATTGGGCAGAAGCTCCCTGGACTAATGGAGTTAAAGCAGTTGAACTTATAAATTCTCAAAATTTGATGAATGAGCATCTTAATGTGTTGGTTAAAAATATGGCAGGAATTGAAGAGCTACATGTACATTTTTGTCCTAAAATCAATATAAGAGTAGTATTGGAAGTATTAAAGGAGAATAAGTTAAAGGTTTTATCTCTTAATGATCCAAATCTGGTTTGTCAACCAAATCAATATGCTGGATTGATAACTGATGATGAATGGAAAGAGTTTAGAAATTATAGTTTGGAAAAATTATTAATTACATCGGGTAATTTGAGTTTGGATGTTATAGATTATCTAAAAACTAGTTGTGTAAGATTACAATCTATGATAATTAGACCTGAAAAATATGCAGAGCTAAGGAAAAATCTTGTTCCTGGGACACCTGGAGCATCTAAGCTAGCTATTTGTAGTACTGAAGGTAAAAAGATAGAACTTGGTCGAGATTTTATGATAAAGAATTTATTGCGTAGCAATTTCCAAAGTCCGTTTAGTGAAAGTATGATGAAAGTAATGAAATCTCATTATGAAGAAGAAATGGCTGAGGATGCTGAGGAGGATGCTGAGGATGATGCGGAGAATGTTGAAGATGCTGGAGAAACTCAGACTTGTTCTTAATGATTATTTTTTTACTTTTTATGTTAGATTATGATATATAAGTAGATAATGATACCTTTTATTGGTTTAATTATTATCTTACTATTAGCAGCGGTAGCTGTAATTATAATAATAATGAAACGTAAAGAAAATAATAAAAAAATAGATATAGATGCAGCAAAAGCTAAGGATGAACTAAGAACTAAACAACAAAACGAAGCTGGAGCTGAATTTCGTAAAAGTTCATCTGATGCGGCAGCACCTTTTAAAGAAGCAGTTGAAGATGTTGATATTGAGTTTGATCAGAGATTTCTTTCAAGTGAACTTGAAACACCTAGTAAAACTCAGATAGCTGTTAAAGTGGTAGCCAGAACTGCAAGAGACATGGGATTTGGTATAGCTCCTGATGTTACTTTTGGATTGTCTAAAAAATTAGCTAGATTTCTTTCCAGGAAAAGTGGAGCTAAGATTGCGGCTAAGGCCATTGCAAAAACTGTGCCTAAATTTGTTAGTAAAGCATCGATGGCATTAGCTAAGAGTGCTAGTAAATTAACAAACCCAATAGGATGGGCACTTATGTCATTCGACGTTGTTTCGCTTGGTTGGGATCTATTTGATGTAGGAAAACTAAGTAATATAAAATTAGCAGAAGATTGGATACGAATGAGGGATAATATAAAAAATGAATTTGATAAAAATGTTGGTGAGAATCCTCCAATTATTGGACCTATTACTAAGTTAAAATTGGAGAATGAGAAAAAGTATTTGGAACTTGTTAAAGAAATTTCGTTTAAGCAGGATACAATTCTACGAGAAAAATTAATTACGAGCACCCCAAATTGGGATGATTTATCTCTTGAAAGACAGGATCAGTTAATGGAATCTATTCCTGAATCAGTGCTTGATAATGCAACAATGAAAGCACTTTGTGTTAAACTTGGTGGTAAATATTTAGGCAGAAATTTATGTAGTTATTCTACAAAATCAGCATGTGACAACTCATATAGTTGGCCACCTAAGGAAGGTGATCTTAATCCTTATGTACAATGGGACGGGAAAAAATGTGTGGGTTCATTTGGTGGATTGGTTAGACATATGTGTGATGAAGAAGGCACTGCAAATATAAAATATGATTACAATGATAGGGTATGTAAAGTAAAAGCGCCATATTGCAAACAATTTGGTTATCAATTTAAAGAAAAGGATGAAAATGTATTAAATTATCCAAATTGCTATAAAACAACTGGAAGACTGATAGCCGATGCACTTGCAGGTGAAACAATATCTAAGGATTTTGAGAATCTTTTTTCGAGTGAAAAAAATTGTGGAAATAGATGTGGGCCTAATCAATATTGTTATACTGTTACAGGAAGAGGAGGAATATGTTTACCCAAATCTAAAGTAGGTGAAGCTTGTCCCTTCGATTCTAGCCAAAATCCATGCGAAGGAGAGTCTAAATGTAAACCTAGCAGTGAAGGTATATTAGCTTTAAGTGCGGCAGCTATTAGTACAACTCTGGGACCAATAGGTCCTATTCTCGGAGGTCGTGCAGCTTCAGCTAATTTAGGTTTATGCACAGCTGGTATAGATGGAAAGAATCCTCCATCTAAAGATAATCCTGGTCATTATATTCCGCTAGGAATGAAAGGTTGTAGTGCTGTTTGGCCGTGTCCTCAAAAGGTTAAAGGAAAAGATGGTAAAACTAGAGCATATTATTGTTCAAATGCATTTACAGAGTGTCAACCTCCTAAAAAACTTAATGAATCATGTGGACCAATCCGAAAATGTGAGGAAGGTTTATGGTGTGGAGGAGTTCCAATAAAATGTAGAAAACCTGGTGATGTTGGTGCATTTTGTCCACTCAAGGATAGTGCATGTAAATCAGGATTATATTGTGGTAGCGATAGTAAATGTGCTAGACCTAGACCAGATGGTAGTGGATGCTTTAAGAGTAGTGGATGTCAAAGTGGTCAATGTATTGGTGGCATTTGCGGAAAGAAGTTCGCAGGTAAATTCTATATTCCAAATGGCAAAAGTTGTATTTTAGCTAATAGCAGATGCGAACCAGGTACTTATTGCAATGGATTCACATGTGTTCCACAGAAGGATGAAGGTGGTATATGTGCAACAAGTGGTGAATGTCTATCTAATACTTGTGAAAGAGGAGCAACTTTAGAAACTATTGCCACTTTGGGTATTGCTGGAACATGTACTAAACCTAAATTATCTGATTTGCCGCCAGCATTAAGAGCTGAAATTGAAAAAAGGATTGAGGAAGATAGGACAGGACCAGTTACTGAATTGGCACCAGCTCCTGAATTACAAGAAGGAAATAATCAATTAAGAGTTTTTAGTGGGGAATAAGTTATATTAATTTATTAATTATATCATTGTAACTATGATATAATTAATAAAAATTGTAGTCTTATTATATATTTATTTATAATGTTTCCAATAAATTATTTTTATGTTCAAAAAGGAGGAGCTAAACTGGGAACTTTAGGCGATTTGTTTGAGGCCGGATCAAAAAATATGCCAGATGCTTTAAAAGGACTTGCTAAGACTAGTCTTAGAAATTTATCAGAATTAAGAAAATTAGATTTAGATCCAAGTGTACTTAAAAGTATAGATGAAGCCGCTTCTAGTCCAGCAGTTATTAAGCAATTGGATGAAATCCCTCCTAGTGTCTTAGGAACTCTCTCGCCAGATTTAATAAAACATGCTGATCCTAAAACATTAGCTAAAGTTGATCCACGTAGATTGGCGAAATTAGATTTAGATACAATAAAAAAATTAGATCCTGATACAATGGCAAAAATTAGAAAGGTAGATGATATTGATCCATTTTTAGCTAAAAATTTAGATGATATTGCAAAGAAGGGTGCAAAGAAGGGAGTAGCTTCTTCTGGTAGTGAAACTGGTAAAATTGTAAAAGCGAGCGATGATGTATCCGATGTTGGTAAAGCTTTAGATGATATTCCTGTTAAAGGAGTAGATGAAACAGCAGATTCAGCTAAAGCTGCGCAAAAATCTTTTCTTAAAAAACATCCAGGAAAAATAGCATTAGCTGGAGGTATAACAATAGGGGCGGCAACCTTAGCTGGTTTTGCTTTAGATGATTTTTTAAAGAGAAACAACACTAAATTTATAATAACGAAGACCGAAAAAGATAAAAATGACAAATCTGGATTAGTATTGAATATTTTTTATGAACTTGATAAGGAGGAATCTGCGGCAGGGACTAAATTATTTGAATTTTTCGTTGGTGATTGGGTGTTGATTGATGAAAATGATTCTATACCTAAATTACCACAACAAAGAGAACATGAAATTATTGGTGTTGTTAAGGATGAACAAGCATTCCAAATTAAACTAAAACAGGGAGAAATGCCAATTACTCAGGCTAAAAGTGGTAAATTTAGATATAAAACTGACTTTGCCAACAGAATGAAAGATAATGCCCAAAAGGCGGCTGAAGGTGCAGCAGGATTATTTAAAGATCTTATTGGTGGGGTCGCTGAAGGTCTAGGAATAGATCCATCAACACTTAAAGGGTGGCTAATAGGTATAGGTATAACAATTTTAATTATTATTATTATTTTAATTGCATTGAAATTTATGTAGATATTAATATTTCAATTTATATAAAAAAATTATATATATAAGCTAATTGTATATAATGGATGATGTGGTAGTAATATTACAAGGAATACCTCATTCTGAAAAACAAATTATTAAAGATATTAAAGAATATAAAAAATGTGGTATAAATAATATCATATTGTCGTCATATTCAATTTTTTTAAATGATGAAATTCGTGAATTATGCCATGTAATAGAAAATGATAAATACGGAAAGATAAAAAATCCATATACTTCAAAAAAACAAATAAAACCAATTCCAGTTTCATGGAATTCTGATGAAGTAATAGAAGGTCTACCCACGAACAATAGTAGTTTCTGGCAAATTACGACGACAAGGAGAGGAATTAAATTAGCTAAAAAACTATTTCCGAGTGCTAGATTTTATTTAAAACTTAGATGTGATTTATTTATTTTTCATTTAAACAAAGTTATTGAATATTGGAAAACAATTAATAAAAAAGTTCCTAAACCTATTCTTGAAAGAAAAATTATTGTTCCTGGTTACAATAGATATCATTTCGATTATCTAACATTTGGTACTAAAAATGACATAACAAATTATTATTGTGGATATAAAAAGGTTGTATCAACTTGGACTGCTGAAATTAGAATGTCTAATTCATATATTCAAAGTATTTATCCGACTGCCAAACCGACTGATTACTTGACAGTTGATAGCGATATACCATATATTTGGCATAAATACAATAAAAAAAATTGTCTCAATTATCATAAAAAATATAAAATATCCATCTAATTTATTAGTAATTAAATATTTAATTACTAATAAAAATTAACTTATTAAATATAAAATTTGATACATGTTGTATACTATTTTGCTATATGTTATAATCGACAAGATCAAAACTTGTTAATCTTGGTTCATTTATCGTGTTTATAGTAGGTGTGATGCTTAGTTGATAAGACTCAATACTATTTAAGACAGTTCTTGCTATATCTTTAAATATTTCGTAATTTAGATGGTGTTGAGCTATTATAGTCGAATAAATAGATTGTTTTCTGTATTTATCCCATAAAGATCTAATTGATGAAATTTCTCTATTTTCACGGATACAGTTATATAAATAAGTTTGTATAGATAAGAATGGTGAATTTCTAGGTTTTCTAATTAAACTTAGTTTTATATTTGATTTATCTATGCGATTGGTGTCAAAATCATTTTTACCGATATTATTTGATATTTTATTAATGTTATTAGAAAAAACTGTAAGATTTCTTCTACGAAGGTTTAACTTTGATTTTGGAGTAGGTTTATCTGTCTGTGAATATTGATTTGTTTCAACTTTACATGATTTATCTTGTATTGGAAAGTTATCATTTGATTTATCAATAGTTGATTGGATATCATTTGATTTAATATTATCTGATTTAATGCAATCTGATGAATCATCTGATTCATTTGACTCCATAATCTAGTTGTTACTTAATCTAATTCTAGATTTTTTATATCAAAATTATTTCTCACGCAATTTTAACTTTATCTTTTTCCGTGATTTAAACCTTAGTTTCTTAACAGATTGGATTTCAACTGATTCTTTTTTAGATTCTTCAATTTTTTCTGGTTCTGATTTAGTTTCTGTTACTTTTCCTAATTCTTTTTGTGATTCTTTTTCTGTTTTTTGTTCTGTTTTTTGTTCTGTTTTTTGTTCTGTTTTTGTGAATTCTATTGTTCTAGTCGATTCAACTTCATTATCTGATTTTTTAGATTTTGATAAATTAGCATTTTGTTCTAAAACAGTAGGAGTTTTAGGCAGAGGTAGTTTTTTAAATTTAGTTATTTTGTAATATTTTTTTGAGTTTATTTGATATCTTTTTATAAAGATAAGTAATTGTACAATATAATTTTCGATATGATAAAATTCACGACTAGATTTTACTAATTGTAGTTCAATACGGTTTGTTAATTCTATGATTTCGAATTCCATTCCATTTAGATTAGCTATTACTATTTTAAATATTTTTTTAACTATTTCTTCTGGATTAACCCCATGTGTTAATAGGGTATATATATTGACTCTAATACTATTTATCATAGCTAGATTATCACTGTTAAACATAGTTTGCACTATTTCATTGCAAGTTTTGGTAACTAAACAAATTTCTGATATATTTATATTTTTAATATTTTTAAGCTGATCAGGACCTTTAGTGTGATATAATAGTTGCAAAAGATTTATTGTCTTAGTCATATTTCTACTGGTTTTTCTATAAATTACATTAATCAGTTCGGGAGTCATACATTTAATATTTTCAGATTTTAATATATTTTCCATAACATCATTAGCTTCTCTTGCTGATGGTGCTGACATTCTTATTCTGATGCATCTGCTTAGCAATGCTGGAATCAATCCACCTTGTTTTTCTGTATCAATAATAAAAATAAATCTACAATTTTTAATGCAATTTTCTAGTGTACGTCTAAGGGATTGTTGTGCATCTATCGATAGATTTTCAGCAGATCTAATTATTACAGTTTTATATGGAAAATTAGTCAACCTTTTATATCTAAATTGGGTTTTTAAGAAATCTTGGACTATTCTTCTATCATAAATATTGTAATCGCTTGGATTTAAATTGTAATGATATAGTGATTTTTTAATATTTAAGTCTATTTTTTTATTTGGGTATTTTAAATTTATTTCCATGTTTTGCGTTTTATATATATCATCTCCTTTTAATCCATAATTATCTAAGCATTCCTTAATAAATGCCATGGCCAACGATTTTTTACCGATACCATTAATACCTTCTATAATTAAATGTGGTATATCAATGCTACTTTTTGCTAATTTTCTAAGATTTTCTACGGCGGTTTTATTATATGTAAAATCATTTAGTGACCTAGGTCTCCATTTATCTACCCACAATTTTGTGGGTTCAATATTACTAGTCATTTAAATTATATGTAATATATAAAATCAATTTATCTTTAACAAAAAATCAATTTAATTTGAAAGCATTGTTATTTTCAACATAATACATATAATATATATAGGTATATGTATTATAATTATATAATAAGGTAACTATTGATTAAAAATAAAATTGAATAATTATATATATGTCTCGTATAACCATAAATGACTATTATTTCGACTATCATAATAAGATTGGAAGGGGGAGTTCTGGTGAAGTTTTTTTAGGTTATCATAAAAACACAAGAGACAAAGTGGCCATTAAAAGGGTCGATATTACTAATTTAAAAGATAAGATGTCAAAATTATGGAATGAAATTTATATTATGAAGGAGATGGATCACCCACATGTAATAAAATTGTATGATGTTTTCTTAGATATTAAAAATGAATATCTTTATTTAATTATGGAATTTTGTGATGGATCTGATTTGTCTGACTATATTGATGATTATAAAATTGATATTTCAAAAATTCATAAATACATATCACAATTACGGGATGGACTTCAATACTTACATTCCAAAGGGATAGTTCATAGGGATTTAAAACCACATAATTTATTATTAAAAAAGGATAATATTAAAATAGCTGATTTCGGTTTATCTGCGATGAATGAGAAGGGAGAGTTAATGAAAACAATGTGTGGAAGTCCTTTATATATGAGTCCTGAGATTATAGAGAATCAGAATTACACCCCCAAATCGGACTTGTGGAGTATAGGAATAATATTGTATCAATTGATTTATCATTCTCACCCTTATGAGGATTGTAAGAATTATCCTGCTTTATGTAAAGCTGTAAAAACAAGAAAAATTACATACCCACCTAAACCGCAAATAGATAATTTAACTATGGATATATTGGAAGGCTTACTAAATAAAAATCCTCATAATAGAATAAGTTGGAAAGCCTTCTTTAATCATAGTTGGTTTAAATGGGATCCTTGCAACAATAAAAGCATATCTAATGAAATGAACGATAGTTTTGATATGTCAGTGATGTTCCCAACTACAGAGTGTGAGGAGAATGAAGATGATAATAATGAGGATAATTATGAAGATAATTATAGGGATATTTATGAGGATAATTATGAGGATAATTATGAGGATAATTATAGGGATAATTATGAGGATAATGACAAACAAAAAATAGAAGAAGGAATAGTTAACAATATTTCTTTATTTAAAGATGTAGAAAATGACAAAAAATCTAAATTAAATTTAAGTCAATTTTTAGTAGAAAATTATCATAGAAATAAAAACAGAAATAAGAATAGAAATAAGAATACAAATAAGAATAGAAATAATACGTTAGATGAATTAAACAAATCCAATTATAATAATAGCAATAATAGTAGTAGGTCTAGTTATAGCAATAGTAGTAAAACTAGTACAATAAGTAGTATGAGTGATTATGGAAGTCCACGTCATCGTCAAATAGGTCATGTAATACCAATACCAGTACCTAATACCAGAATGATAGAAAATAGAGGTCCACATTATGGGGCTTCAGCTCCGGTAAGAGGTAGACAAGGTATGGGTAATTTAGAATATAGTCCAAGTACATTAGATTTTTCTAGTTTAGGTTCTAGTTTAATAGGATATGTATCAACTAGTTATGAGTGGATAAAAAAGTCAATTGAATTTTAATTTATGTTTTATATTTTTATAAAAACAAGTAAAAATATAAGACATTATAAATGTTGCATACTTTTGGAGATAGTCATGGTTCTAAGGAAAATTGGGAGTCTTTGGTGGAATATGGTTTAGCAAAGACTAATAAGTTAGGTCCGAGATTGATGTATTCAGTTGGTCGTGATAAACTTAAAATATTAGATATTTCAGATCCCGAATATAATATAAAGGATGGAGATTTGGTATTGTTTTCTTTTGGAGAGGTTGATTGTAGAAATCATATAGCAAAGCATGTTAACATGGAGAGACCATATAAAAAAATAATAGAGAATTTGGTTAAAAATTATTTGGATGTTATAGCTATGAATATTAAAAAATTGAGTGATAAAAAAATTAATCTTAGGAAAGTTTTTATATATAATATTATACCTTGTTCTAAAGCTAAAGATATTAAATATCATAGTAAAACATATCCATTTGTAGGGACAGATGAGGAAAGAAGGACATATCATAATTATATGAATAAAATGTTAAAAGAGCATTGCGAGGAATACGGATATATATTTGTTGATATTTATGAACATTACTTGGATAATGAGACTGGATATTTAAATAGAAAATTAGCGAATGATATACATCTCAAAAAAACTCAATATTTTGAAAATAAAATAAAAAATCTTATAAAATAAAAAGCTATGTTATGCTACTTGAGCGTGGGTACTTAAACCTAAAAGTAGGCTAATAGGTTGTAAAAATAAACTTTATCCAGGATATTTTTTATAATTTTCTAAAGGGTACACCCTTTAGAAAATTATATGTATCATAGAGTTAAAATGAATTTATTATAGAAATAAATTAATTTACTAAATTATATGAATAATTTAGTAAAATATGTTGATTTGTGCTCAGGTATAGGTGGTTTTAGAGTAGCCATTGAGAAAATCTCCAGTAAAAAACTAAATTTTAAATGTGTATTATCTGCAGATATAAAACAGGATGCAATAGATACATACAATAAAAATTTTGGTGAAAATAATAAGAAAGTTGACATAAATTTGTTGAATCCGGAAGAAATAGAAAGCTTTGATTTATTATGTGCAGGATTTCCATGTCAATCGTTTAGTTCGGCAGGCAATAAACGTGGATTTTCAGATGATAGGGGAGGTATAATATTTAGAATAATTGATATATGCAAATATCACAAACCTCGAACTATTTTATTAGAAAATGTTTATAATTTAATAACATTAGATAATGGAAAATGTATTATAAAAATAAAACAAATGTTTGAAGAATTGGGATATAATGTGAGTTATAAAAAATTAAATTCTAAAGATTTTGGGTGTCCACAATCGAGAGAACGTGTATATATTGTATGTACTTTAGATAAAGTAATTGATTTCAATAAAATCAAGTGTTGCGAGAATCTATATATTAGGGATGTTATAGATACATCATTAAAGAAGAGCAATATTGATAAATCTTTTGCTAATAAACTGATAAAATTACATAAAATTAAATCTTTATATGGTTGTAAAATAGGAGATAAAAGAGGTGGTAAAAATAATATACATTCATGGGATATAGGGTACAATGGAGTTATTTCTGCGAAAGAGAGTGAATTAATGAGAATGATAATGTTGGAAAGGAGAAAGAAACATTGGGCAAAAAAGAAAAATATAGCTTGGATGGATGGTATGCCATTGACAAAGAATGAAATATTAACATTTTGCGATGATAAAAAATTAGATAATATGTTAGATAATTTGGTTGAAAAAAAATATTTGAGAAAAGAAAAATGCAAGGACTTAGTAAATGGAAAAAGGGAGTATGTTGAGGAAAGTGAGGAGGGATATAATATTTGTAAAGGGAAATTAAGTTTTCCTATTAGTAAAATATTAGATCCAAATGATATAGCTCCAACTTTAACTGCAACAGACTGTAATAAGTTAGCAGTTATTATAGATGAAAGTATAATACGAACATTAAGTTGTGATGAAATAAAAAGAATATGTGGATTTCCAGAATCATTTATAGTACCAAACAGTGTTAATTATTATGATTTATTTGGTAATATGGCTACACCTCCAGTAATAGAGGCTATCCTAAAATTAATATATTAACATATTTTCAAATTTTCAAGTGAATTAATACAATGATTCAATTGCAATTCATTGAATTGTAATTGAATATTTTTAATAATATTTTCTTTATTTTCAATCTTGTTAGGACATTCACTAATTGATTTTAAGATATTTACAATTAAAAATGAAGGTGATGATTTTATTTTGTTAATTTTACTAAAGGTGCAGGGTCTTATATTGTACCATGTACCTTTTTTATTTTGTAAAGAAATAGGATATTTGCCAGTATACGAGATTAAATTCCAAATAAAACATTTTTTGAAGTCTTGTATGATAATATTATTTCCATCAATTGAATATTTAAAAATAAGATATTGAGTTTTATATAATTTTTTGAGAACCCCATCTTGTTTATTTAGTTGATTTATATAACTAATATAATTTGATATATCAAATCCTGTACTATTCTTAAATACTTTGAGCTCCCATTCGTATTTTCTATCTCTATTCCAAAAATCAGGAGATGATTGTTTAGGTCCTTTTTCAAATGTTGGAAGTTTATTTTTCAAATAAGTAAATATTATATTTTCCATTGAATCTCCAACAATATTACAATTTTCAATAATTCCCGATTCGGATTTCAAATCTTTTAGTGTTATGGTATATTGAAATTGAATTTTAGCTCCAATAATATTTTTACAAATATTATTGATGCATTCTGAATCTGGATCAATTAGATCATTTAATATAGGGGTTTCCATTTTTATATTGAACAGAAATCAATATTTTTGTGAAGAATAGAAAATATTCTGGACAAGAGGAAAATAAAATAAAAAATCTTATTAAATAAATTAGATTTTCTGGTACTAAGGTATGGGTATAAAGAAATAGAACTACTATATATAGGAATAATTTTATACATAAATTTATAATTTTTTAAAGGGTACACTCTTTAAAAAATAGACAAATTTTTGGATTTTATTTTATTTTTTAATATTTTCATAAAACATGAATATAATTTTTTTCTGGACAAGAGGACAAATTTTAAAAATATATTTTGGAGATTTTTTTGGGGGACGGAAAAAGTTCTCAATGCAATCTAATCTAATTAGATTGTTTGTAAAAACACTTTGATTTATTCTTAAATTATTGATTATTTATTTTAATTGCAAAAAGTAAAAAATGAAGCTTATTAATGACAAAATATTGGAATATATAGAAAACATTAAATATTATGTTGCAATAATTAGTAAGAAGTCATTACAAGTTTAGGATGATGCTTATATCAAAGGTTTTAGAATA
>TARA_R100001163_G_scaffold65780_1_pt1 | contig 20914 bp, 39 predicted proteins | sample TARA_R100001163 | Tara Oceans TARA_R100001163 (sample SAMEA2621285) | marine metagenome | biome: marine biome (ENVO:00000447); feature: deep chlorophyll maximum layer (ENVO:xxxxxxxx); material: "saline water (ENVO:00002010), including plankton (ENVO:xxxxxxxx)" | depth 120 m
TTTAATTATAATTTACCTCATAAGGTACTGCTGCGTTTGACCCTACTATTGTAGGCGTTCTTAATGACAAATCTCAAACGACCTTGTACCATATGGTTGTCCATAATTGCAGGACGGTTTCAGCGAACAAAAGAGCATGAATAAGGTAGCGCAAAAATAGTGCTACATTAGTCATGCCGTGAGCGATTAAAAACACACGGACAAGATTAGGATTTACCCCACCTTTACATCCCGCCAGCAGGTAGCAAAATGTAAGTCCGAGAACCTTGCTGAATCAGCACTCCTTTCCAGGCCGCTTAATGCGTCGAGACTGCTGCTCCTTCAAGGGACTTATCATCCACTACCATATGGTAACATTACTATCGAGAATATATGATAGAGAGAGGGGGTCATCGAGGGGTGTCCCCTCCCTTATATAGTGTCTCAAAAATTATGATATGTCGGTGGCAATTAAAATCAATTGGCCTGTTTAACACGCATTCCACCAATGGCCTATTTATACACATTACAATTAATGGCTTAAAATATTCCTATGTGAAAAAGCCCTTGTTTGTAACGGTGAACCGAGAAGGCTAACTAAAAATAATATATTCAATAATTCATATACTATATACATATATAATATAATACATTATATGATAACAGATTTCAACCTGTCCGATTATCTTTCTAATTTCTAATCTGAGTTGGAAAAATGATTCGGTCGGAATGAGGGGGTTAGGGTAGGATAAGTATGTTAAAATTATATATTTATAATATTATAATATTTCTAACTAATATATATAACAACTACCTACCTACCTACCTACCTACCTACCCTGATGGGGGGGTAGAAAAACTAGAAAATTAGAAATGACACTCAACCTATGCAATATGTATCAGATATCAATCGTATCTGGGTCAATTCGATTATTCCACATAATTAGAATAATCTTAGAAACCGCAGCAGCATTGGTGATTTAACAAGAGGAATTAAAATGAAAGAATGGACAAAGGAAGAAACAATAACAGCAACAAGTATGAAGAAAGCAGGTAAATCATATGTAGATATAACAAATGCTTTACCAAATAAAACCTACAATCAAGTTAGGTATTTCTTTGAATCAAAGTATCGTCCTCTGAGGCAACAACAGTATGTATCTAAGAAGAATAATACACAACATAAAATCATTGAAACTATGGATGAAATTAAAGACTTTTTAGTGCGTAAAAATGACCAATATGGTGACTCAGTTTTTCAGCCTGTTAGAGTATTTTCTAAGGCTGATAAAACAGAACAAATCAAGGTAAGAATTGACGATAAATTAAGCCGGTTAAAGAAGGGTAATGACAGCATCGAAAGTGATGAAGATGTCGTATCAGATTTGATTGGATATCTTGTACTATTATTGATTAGTATGAGAGAGTAAAACTCATAGTTCCTTTAGTAATATTGGAACAATAATTGAGGCAGGTTTAGCCAAGTAAAAAGAGGAATTATATTTCGTGTTGTACACACTTTCTTGTAAAAGCATTTGGATAAATCATCTAAGGTTGCACAAAGATGTAGCGATGTGTGTAACTAGGCATAGGCCACAGGTAATACTGGCTGCAACGTATGGTCTACTCTTCCTGTCTCGAAACCACTCGAAAGAGTAAGGCGTTCAATTGCATAAGTCCTGACGAGGCAATATGAACTTAATGAAAACAAAACCAGTTGCGGTGCGAAGTTTTCACCTTACTCTCAACAAAAAGAGGTAATTAAAATGAATAAATGTAAATGTATAAAAGGAGTAATAATGAAACAAATAGCAGTCGCAGATTGGGTATCTTACCCTTGTGATTGTGTAATAGAAAAAGAACTAAAACAATATGAAGATTGGTTCGAGATAGTCAAAGGCGAGAGCCAGACAAACCCAAATGGAGGGAAATAAAATGAAAAGTTGGAAAAAAGAAAACACACAGAAAATGACAGTAACTTATTCTATGGATAAGTATAAGGAAGCAGAAGATTATTCTTCTACGCTTCAGACAATAGAAGGAACATTAGCGTATGTGAATATGCCAATGGCTAACTCTTTCTTGAATGTAAGAGGAAAAGACGGTAATGTAACCAGCATTGCATTCGGATTGGTATTGAAAATAGAATGGGGAGATATGCCAAAGTGGACAAAGATGAGCGAAGAACAAGTTGTTGATTCAGCAAAGTTTAGACTAAAGAATCTAGACAATGAACTTGAAATACAGAGAAACAATTTCTCTCAGAGAGAAGAAATGGACAAGATGTTAGAGAAAGATAGTGGGGTGCAATAAATGTTAGATATGGATAGAAAGCCTGTAAGGTTCAATTGGATTGATGACGAGGAAATGCCACCCATTACAATAACAATGGATGGTGAAGATAACCCACAAGTCCATATTAATAGAAGTCATAGGATATGGCTTTCGCTCAATAGAAAATTAATCGCTGGAATATCAGAAGAACTGTTTGGTAAGATTGATGAATTATTGACTGGCCACTTACAGGAACAAAGAATGTACGAAAAGATGGAGGAATAAATCTGTCTGGTATTATTAGAGTAAAATGCCCTAGATGTGGTGAATGGATGCGTAAAACAATTGATTTGTGTCCAGACTGCATGGTATTTTTAATCAATGTAAAAGCGGAGGAAGAGTAATGGATAACAAGTTTAAAACAGCAAGAGGACATACTGTTTTGTTTCACGGAGCAATCTGTGCTTACACAATAGTAGTAGAAAAAACACCACGTAAGGTAATGGGTACTTATGACACAACTTATGTTGATGTACACTTACATAGTGGAACGGTGTTTACAATCCAACCGGAAGATGTCGAAAGATTTCTTGAATGGATGAAAAGATAGGAGGAATAAAAGAATGCAAATAAGTATAAAACAATGCGAATATGGAAAAATAATAAGCAGAAATAAAGACAAGTGTAGGGCTTGCAACGAAATGGTGGTGATTGAATGAGTGTAGATAATTATTATCTTAGAAGATTTGAATGCACAAGAAACCAATACCGTAGAATTGTAAATGGTGTAGTTTACCAAGAACACTTGGATGGAACAAAGGAAGAATATAAATTGAGAAGAATGAGAATATTAGGAATAAGTGAGGAAGAATGAACTACAATTACGAATTAATAAAGGAAATAGCCAGAAGAGTTAGTGAAGAGGATAGAAGTACCCTACATAAGATAATGGGACAAGCCGACTTTCCTGCTGAAAAGGTTAATCATTTGTATGCCCTTGCTTACCTTATGCTTGAAGAAGTGGAAGGCGAGGAAGAATGACCCCAGAATATAAGTTTTACATTATGGGTAAACTAAGAGGTATAACACAGGCTCTAAATATAGTTAACAGAAGAAATGTTGACTCAGCGACAGTAAAATGGTTAGTAAGAGAAAAAGAAGAACTTACCAAAAAACTAGAACACTTAGACTTAGAAGAACTTAATAAGAAGGTTGATGAATTAGAATGAAGATGAGGATAAGCAGCGATAGAAGAGTAGTTTGTCCTTGTTGTAATACTGAATTACCAGACTACAAATATTACGATGAGCAATTAGGAAGATGTAAAACGGTGGTTATGAGATGACTAGAAGAAGAGAATTAGGAACAGGTAGATGGGATAAGAAACTAATCCATAACATGCTTGAACTATCGGTTGCAGACAACTATGAGGAAGCAAAACATGAATGGATTGCTACTGGAGAAGTCTGGTGGAGTGGCTTATCTGCAATGCCAGATTGGGCTGCTAAACATTCCCGCAAATGTCTTTGTGGACATGACATCGTGTATCATTTTGAGATTCTAAATACTGAGAACGGAATAAGAGAATGTGTGGGTTCAGACCATATTAACTCATATCTAATCTTTAGAGCAATCAAAGAAGAGAATCCTAATATTCCAGATGAAATGATAACAGATGAAATGATTGAAGAATGGATTACTGTTAGGGTTGAAGCACTAAAAAAGAAGGCTTGGTGGAGAGAAAAGGGTGAACAATTTACTAATATGTTCGACAGAGTTAAAGACTTAGACTTACGAGTTAATGTTAGGAAAGATGGGAAGCGATACTATGATTCAAAACTGCAACTGTACAGAGATAAAACTTACATTAGAAAGGTATCTTCTGCTAAGTTTGGTGAGCCAGAATATAAAATGGCGAGCATAGTTTGGAGATGGAATCATCCTGAAAATAACAAGGCTCAGATAACTACCAAAGGCTACCCTAACGAAAAACTATGGAATGATTTACTTATGTTCTTCTTCAATGTAGAAAAAGCAGAAGAAATTGTCAAAAAAGAAGATGATTTTATTGAAAGAAGAACTAGGACGTTAAAAAAACACAAAGAAAATCAAATGAGTATTAGAGAACAACAAATAAAAAGGCGATTAAAAGTTGCTGAAGAAGTTGAATCAATACAATTTAGTGAACAATTTAGGAACGTTTGTGACTTCTATGGTGTAAAACCGTTTGTAAAAGAACAAGGTTCAAACTCTTGGGAGGAAAACTTCTTAAATAATGCTAAGAACTTAATGCTCGGAGGACGTTCACTAACTGAATCTCAGATTTCCACTCTTTGGAATATACTAGATGGAGATGGGAAAAAAGTTATGGCAACTCACAAGCAAAAACAGTTTTTGGTTAGATTAGGATACGAGGGGGATGTTGACGAACTAACTAAGAAACAGGCTAGTGAGCAAATAAGTAAATTGAAAGGAAAATGGAGTTAATTAAAATGACTGATAAAGGAAGAAGTAAAAAACAACTAGAAGAAGACGTAAAGAACCTAACGGCTGAGAATGAAGGTTTACAGCAAAAATTGGTAATGGTAAGTGAAGGCTACCAAAATCTATTGAGTGCTAATCAAAACCTTACCATTCTAGCGGCTAGGTATGAAGAAACTATTAACTTGCTAACTGCAAGACTCTTAGAGTCAAGACAGGGAGCAGTAGAATAATTGAGGAATTAAAATGTTATTGACAATAATGAATGAATCTGGACACACTGAACTAGTAAATCAAACTAGTTCGCAAGTAATAGACCAAATTAATGACCACCCTTCACATTGGGTAATCATTGATGGTGAACTGACATCAAGAGAAATGATATCAGAAGTAAGTTGGGACACTGTAACATCAGTAGACCTAATTCCAGCGATAGTTGGCGGAACTCAGTAAGTGAGTAATAGAGGGTTGGGTATGTCTTCACTACCCACCCTCACCCAATGGGGTATAACTATGATTAAAGACAATGTTAATTTTATAGATAAAAATGCATTCAAGGATTTATTGAGTATCTTTGGATGGATTGCAAAAGATGATTATTTAATTCACAAGGATATGGCTGTTGCTAGAGCAGACTTTTATCCTACGGGTCATGTACTCGCTATCAGCAAAAAGGCTGTTATCGTGTGTGATGGCAAAATGGAAATAGAGTATAAAGGAAAGACTTACACAGACTTTTCTGAATTATACGATAAGTACGGAAACAAAGCGTTTGACACTTTTTCTAATTGGGAGATTAAAGTAGAAAAACAATGGACTGTTAAGAAGAACGGTCAATGGGTGACGGCATTCACCAACCTAGCAGAAATGCCATACAGAAAAGCAATAAGGTGTTAAAATGGAACTAGCAAGCAAAATAATGAGTGATATAACAGTATATATGAAATATGCCAAATGGCTACCAAGTGAATATAGAAAAGAAACATGGGATGAGATAGTAGATAGAAATCTAGATATGCATCTTAGAAAAATTGATTCTATTGAAGGTAGTGATGAAAGCAAAAAAGAGATGAAAAAGGAATTAACAGATGTTTACAACAATTATGTTAGAACATTCAAGATACTTCCATCTATGAGGTCTATGCAATATGCAGGTAAGGCAATAGAAGTTTCACCTAACTCAATTTACAATTGTGCATATATGCCTGTGGATTCAGTCGAATGTTTTCATGAGTGTATGTTCTTATTGATGAATGGAACAGGAGTTGGTTATTCAGTTCAGCGACATCATGTTGAACAACTACCAGAAATTGTATTGCCGAATAAAAATAGAACTAGAAAGATAGTAATTCAAGATTCTATTATTGGATGGGCTGATGCAGTAAAAGAATTGTTTAGGTCTTACACAGGAGAGTTGAGTCAAACTCCAAGATTTATCTATGATGATATTAGACCTAAAGGAACTAGATTAAAGACAAGAGGTGGTAAAGCACCAGGAGCAACACCTTTGCGTGAATGTATGGTTAAAGTTGAAGGAATACTTCAATCAAAGAATAATGGTGAAAGACTAACTACATTGGAATGTCATGATATTATGTGTCACATTGCTGATGCAGTTACCGCAGGTGGAAATAGAAGGGCTGCCTTGATTAGTTTATTTAGTGCAGATGATAAGCACATGATTAATTGTAAAGCAGGTGACTTTTATCAAGACAATGCACAAAGATTCAGAGCAAATAATTCTGCTGTATTACTTAGACACAGAGTAACTAAACCATTCTTTATGGGATTGTGGGAAAGAGTACAAGCAGGTGGTTCTGGAGAGCCAGGAATATACCTAACAAATGACAAAGATTGGGGAACAAACCCATGTTGTGAAATTGCTCTTAGACCTTATCAGTTTTGTAATCTTACTGAAGTAAACAGTTCAACTGTTGAAAACCAAGAGGACTTGGATAATAGAGTTAGAGCAGCAACTATTCTAGGCACAATGCAAGCAACATATACTGACTTCCATTATCTCAGAGATATATGGAGAACCACTACCGAAAAGGATGCACTTCTAGGCGTTTCAATGACTGGATTGGCATCTAACAGGTTGAGTGGTTTAGACGTTACAGGAACGGCTGTAATGGCCAAGAATGTGAATGCAGAATGGGCTTCGTGGTTGGGTATTAATCCAGCATCAAGAGTTACTTGTGTTAAGCCATCTGGTACTGCTTCTATGGTACTAGGTTCATCATCCGGCATTCATGCATGGCATGATGAATATTATATTAGAAGAATTAGAGTTGGTAAGACAGAAGCAATCTGTACTTATCTATCTGAGAACCATCCAGAACTTATCGTAGATGATGAGTTCAATCCAGATGGTAGAATTATTGAGATACCTCAGAAAGCACCAGAGAATGCTCTAATTAAGAAAAACGAAAGCACCTTTGATTTCTTAGAAAGAGTAAAGGGAACTTCAGTTGGTTGGGTAAAGCATGGTCATAACAATGGCCAGAACACACACAATGTATCTGCAACAGTTTACATTGACAAAGACCAATGGGATGAGGTTGGAGAATGGATGTGGATTAACAGACATTTCTACAACGGACTATCCTGTTTCCCTAATGATGAGAGTGTATATGTTCAAGCACCTTTTGAATCATGTGACAAAGAAACATATGATACTATGCTTGAAGTATTGAAGGAAGTTGATTTATCTAAAATTATAGAATATGATGATGATAGTAATTTCGGAGTTGACCCTGCATGTGCCGGTGGTAGTTGTGAAATATAAAACAGCATGGAGTGTAATTAATACGATAGATAAAGCATCTATTATGGAAAAATATATGGTCGAGTTTTTGGAGAAGACAACCTCCATGACTCCCATACATCGTCATGGTTGGGTTTGTAATAGACCCAACAAAGTAGTTCCTACTTATCTAGGAAAACTACGTGATTTAGAACGGTATAGTGAATTATCCCTAACTTCTCAACGAAGGCATCTAAGAAGATTTTTTAGTGGATTGATTATATTAATTATCTACTCAAACTGTTTTGAAGCAGACACGGATTCTAAGTGGCATGTAACAAATAAAATAATAGAAATATATGAGTTATCAGAATATGCAGAGGCGAATAAAAATGAAGTTTAGTGATTGTAAATGTGGATGTAATAAGTTTAATTTGAATATGCAAGGAAAAATGATTTGCCAACAATGCGGAACTGAGTTCAAGCCGTTTGGTGCGGAACATCATAAAGTAATCAAACCGGACGGTTTCCACTTCTTCTGGGCAATTTTTACGCCTCACTTCATGGAAAGGCTAACAGAAAGAGTTCCCGAAGCAGAGTTAGAAGATGTTTTAAAATTGGCAGTACATATAGAAAATAAGGCTAAAAGAAATAAGTTTCAATGTACTAGGTGGAAGAATAAACATATTATTTGGAAGTATAGATATAATGAAAGAAGAAAGAGATTAGAACTTGAGTTTGTTAGTATTGTACCAATGAACAAGTTTACTGCAATCTTAGACAATGGTTACTACATTAAAGATGTACAATTTGTAGAGATTGATTTTACGGAGGAATTAAAATGGAAAAAGAAGAAGAAATTAAAAATAAAGAAAAGGAAATGAAAGAGCAATATGACAGCCTATACAAATCTGATATATTGAAAGCCATTAAAAAATACCTATCTGAAAATAACAGGAAAAGAACTAGAGCAGATGGCTTCGGCAGAAAAAGAGGTAATGGTTTAGAAAGACCTAAGATTGGTAATGTTTACTATTCTTGGAGGCAGTTTGCAAGACTAAAGAAAGATGTTGTTTTAGTATATGCTATATCAATAGGATGTGACTATGATTATATCATCAAGACAAAGGAGAAGAGATAATGTTTGATTACGGATTCATATACAAAGTTAGAATGTTTTTCTATTTACCATCTGATGATACTTCAAACGTTGTCGAAACTAATGTTGAGATACATTCTACATATAGACTCAACGCTCTCAACCGTAATTGGCACAGAACTCTAAGTCCTAACAGTATTGGTGGTGAAGCCCATACACTAATAACTAATCTTTCTAATTCAGAAGGAGAACCTTACAGTCAAGTTAGAGTTTCAGTTAAACATGTTGGAGGTTATGCAAAGGGCGACCCCATAATTTCAGAGGCTGTTAAAACTCTACAATTTGTTCTTGGTTTAGGAAGAAGTAGAAATGTTTCTTATATAGCACCTAGTACATATAAACTTGCAATAGTTTTACCAGACCATGACGATATGGCAATCTTGATTGAAAAGGGTACTACTTACTACAAACTTATGAATCAAAGAATTAAGAAAAAGAATCTATTGACTGCTATATCTAGATATTTGTTCAGGTCTGCAACCGAAAGGGATGGAGTTAAGTTACTTACATTTCTCATGGGTACATTAGATTTACCAGAGAATATATCGTATGTTCTAGAAAATAGAATACCGTATCATTTTTTCGACTTGAATACTAGAACTAAAGTTAATTGTAGATTGAATGCTAAACTAATAGGTGTTGATGAAGTAGCGATAGAAGTATCAGACGGTATATGGGGTAGTTTACCCATACAAGAGTTAGATACTATGGTTAACACTTTTTATTATGGTCACAGAAGGTCTGTTAAGTGGAGAAACTGTTCACCTAGAACTTTGTGGACTAGATGTATTGGTGAACCTCCATCAGATTCACAATTAGATTTGATGAAAGAGTTCCTTCTACAAAACAGAACAAAAGATTTGATAGAAAATAGGGCTAAAGAATTAATGAATAGTTTAGTAGATAAATATCCAGATAGAATAAATATAATTGAACATGAATATCCTAGAAGAAATGAAACGGGAACTAGAAAAATAATGTTTGTATCTGGTAAAATGTGTGATTGGGCTATTATAGAACAAGGTAGTTCTGCAACTCAGATGGTTAAGGTATATGTGTGGAAAGAAGATGACGCAAAATGGAGTGGCGGAATCTGTATAGATAACATTCACTCTACTTCTAGTTTAGGAGACCAATTTGCTGCAAGAGCATTGGCATTACTTAACGATAATGTAACTGTCAAGTTAGTTCACACAATTAAAAGACATATAGAAGAAGATGTTCTAAATGGTGAAAGAGAAAGCAGATACCCTATTCCCATACCAGAAATAGACAATATGACTGAATTATGGAGGGAAAGGTTTTGAAATGTACAGAATGTGAAGGGCTAGATTTTGAGATTGATGATAGATTAGGAGAACATGTTTGTGTTAATTGCGGATATGTTCAAGTTTCAAATATATTTGAAGAAACTAGTAAATCAATAGTAGCAACAACCCATGAATATAATATGGGTTCTGGCTTTTATCTTAGAGAATCAGATAGAATATTAGGTTCTTTCATAGGTGAAGGTGAAACTAATAGTAAAATGCTATCTTCACTCAAAAGAACACAAATGAGATTTAGGGATAAAAAGAATGTATCAATCAATAAGGGATTGTTAGAATGTAATATGGTTCTATCCCCTTACTTACCTAATACTAGACTCAAAGAGAATGTACATTCTTACTACCGTAATTTGTATTTGAATAATAAGTTTACAGGTATTCCATTGACTCTTAGAGCATGTGGTGTAGTAATAATCTGTCTTAGAGAATATGGCATACCTATTAGTATTAATGAGATAGCAGAAAGAAATAGTGAAGACGCACATAAGGTTTCTAAATGTGCTAGACACTTTGCTAGGTTCTTAGGTAAATCTCATATCTTACAGAACATGCCTATTTCATCATGGATAGATAGAGTCTGTAATGACTTAGGTGCTAGTCGAGATTTCACTAGCGATTGTAGATTAGTTGTTGAATATCTTCATCAACTAGTAACCGCCAATGATGTACACTTCTCTAGAAGTTACATGGCAACTGGAGTATGGATGACATCTATACTTAGAAAACAGGGTAAGCCAGAGTTTACCCAACAAGAGATATGTGATGTGTGTAATTGTTCAGCAGTTGCACAACGACTCGTATCCAAAAAAGTTTTTCCTATGTTAAATATTGAAAAGAGCAATCTTAAAGCATTAACTGTGGATGAGTTTATCTCTGGAATAAGAAATGGAGGAATATAAAAATGAATATAATGAAGAAAAGAAAAGTGCTAGTGATTGGTGTAGGTGGAATAGGTAGTTATCTAACTCCACTATTACACAAAACGGGGTTGTATAATATTACAATGCATGACCCAGACACTGTTGAGTTGAAGAACATAAGTTATCAGAACTTCAGACATGGTGATATCGGTCTAGACAAAGTAACTGCAATGAGAATAAATACTACTTGTATGAATCATGCAACTGATGTTGGGCTAAACTTAGGAAAGTCATATCCTATTCTAACTAAGAAACAACTAGAAGGATTTGATTTAGTGGTATGTTGTGCAGACAACTTAGCAGTTAGAAAAATGTTGTATTCTCTTGGGTTTGGAGATGATGCTGAACAGGCATGGTTAGACCTAAGAGCGCAGGGTAGAAATGGGGCATTAATTAGTTATCTTACAGATGGTAATTTTAGTGAAACCTTGCTAAATGGCCCAGAAGGTTCTTTCTCATGTCAAGGGGAGAACTTTAATGAATCCTTAAATACTGAGGATTTACACTTTACTCACGTAGCGATTGCCGGATATGGCGCACAATGGATGCAAAGATGGTTTAATGGCAACGAAGTAAATGACAAAATAATAGTAAACATATAGGTGATTATTATGGCAAAATGGACAAAAGAAGAAGAAGAAAAAATAATACAAGGATGGTCTGTAAAGGAGCAAAGAGATGCACTAGCAGAAGAACTTGGTAGAAGTAAAGCAGCCTGTGCTGCTCGTTATCGTAAGTTGATTAAAGAAACTCCTGTTAAGGAATTGACTGGTGATGCTTACGTTGAACGGGTTCAAAAAATGAAAGAAGAAGTAGTTGAGGAAATTAAAGAAACAATTACTCCCCATCAAGCAGCAAAGGAAATTAGTGAAAAGATAACAGAAATCATTGAGAACAATGAAGCAGAGTTAGTAGCAACTAATGGTAAACTGAAAGAAGTGCAAGAAGAATTGAAAGAAGAACAGATGAATAACGTGGTCGATAGAGTACCACAACATCTTGCTTCTACCACTAGTGGTAATTATATTCAAAGAATCATAGGAATATTGGTTATTATTGGATGTGCCTATCTAGGTTGGAGTTATTATGCTTAATGGAAAAGAAATTGATTATGAAGGTAATAGAACCAATCTAGTTGATTATAGAGGAGATGACTTTGAGGAAGTAATTCCTAATTGGAAACAATTTATAACACACCAGTATGAAGTGTTATCTCATTGTGAATATCCTTCACATATGAAAAAATTAATAGATAATTTTCATAAGACTATATGGGATATGTCTACAACTGCTTTCGATAAACCTAGAGAGATTCAAGTAGTAATTGATGGTAATGATAAGTGCCATATTAGTGCCGGAAATCCAGGTTATGTTACCTTTGGTGGGCAAGAAGAAGGTCTTGCAGGTATGAAGTTCCCTTTGAAAGAATGGATTCATACACATCCTTTTGGGCAAGCATTCTGGAGTGGTACTGATATGAATACATTAGGAATGTACGAAAGGTTTCTTGACTCCGCTACTGTTATAGGTAAAGGAGAGAAGCAAAGTGTGTACTTCAGGTATGACGCTGAAGGCAATAACTATCATGAATACACACAATATAGTTGGGATAATGAAACAGGTGAGGAAGAATGAGAACTAGAATGATGGCATTACTTATGGTTTGTACACTATTAGCAGGTTGTGCTGATGCAATACCAGACCCAGAAGATGTGTATAGTGAAGATGAAGCACCGCAGAAAGCATGGTCGAAGTTAAACGGTAATTTTACCCTAACTAGTATGGATAATAACACAACGCTACTGTATGCTCCATTGATTACAATCGAAACTAATACTACTTATGGTTTGATTGAAGTTAGTGACTTTAATTATTCAGCAACTCATTTGAGTTTCGAGGTGATTAATAATACTGTTAGGTTTAACAATTATACTTTCAACATGAAGGGATATATTACACAAGATGGTATTTATTGGCAAACAGGGTTAGCACCAAACTTTGGAGATGTTGACCTACATTTCGCTACCTTCCCGTTTGAAGTAACAGTAGAATATGAAGTAGTTTACAGAGTTTGGGATGGTAGATAATGAAGCATAATGCTGTAACAATAAGATTTCCAGCACCATTACCTGCTGAAGTACCTTGTCCTATCTGTTCGATAGAAGAAGGGAAGAAAGGTCTTGGTTGCAAAGTTTGTGACTTTGAAGGAAAGTTATTGATTACAGTAGATGCTAAAGTACCAATCCAAAGAGGACACATCATCAAGTATGTTTCAGATAACCTTAGTGTTATCGCATCTGAGTTAACAAGAGTTACAGGTTTAGTGCCTGAAGTTAATACTCTAGAGATTCTAGATAAGGCAGAAGATGGTGGAGTTGGACAATATGAGATTGTTCAGATTAGTAGTCTAGGCGGAGCAGTTTGGATAGCCAATAGGTTAGACGAGTTTGCTTCACCTAGATACTTTTACACTAATAAAGAATTAAGAGATTTTAAAACAAATGGATGATAATATGAATAATGAAAAAATAATAGCAAGAATACCCAGAAGTGCTACTCAAGAGTTAGTAGTTAAAACAGGTGAATATTGGAAGATTGATGTGGTTGACATGCGTTGGCATACCAATGGTAATATCACTAGAAAGGGATTAAGGGTAAATATGGAAGAAGCAAAGACGTTACTTAGGGCTTTGCATAAGGTAGTTGGTGAATATGGTAGTGAGTCAAAGGAAACTGAAAGAGAAGTTTAAGCATAAACTTCCACCTAAGACTCATGTACGTGAAGGTGTTTACGAACTAATGAATAAAATAATGGAAGTAAAACTAAACTCATTGTGTGATTCAATCTTACATGAGTTTGAACAGAGTGGCGATAAAGCCATCAATAGGTATCATGTTAGTTTAGCATGGTCAAATGAAATAATTAAAAATAATATAGAGGTAGATGATAATGACGTTAAGTATATTTTCGAGAATGAATGAAAGACTAGAAGGAAGCACCCCGACAGAACAAGTACAGATTTTGAATAGTTCATTGTCGTCTTTCAATGATAGAGCATTAGTGATTCAGATTCTAGCACTAGAATACCCTGTTAATAACATAGGAGAAACTAGAGCGAAGGCTTGGGTTGCTAAAGCAATGGGTGTATTTGACGATGAGTTAGATGAATACATCAAAACATGGGGCGATGTAGGTGAAGCAGTTTTTGAAATGGATGAAGGTAACGAAGTAGACTCCAATATAACAATACAACAACTACACCGACTACTTAACTTGGACTGTTCTAGAATCAACAGTCATTCTTATTTCTTATTTTCACAGGCATTATTGCAGATGAGTGCAAGAGAAAAGAAATGGTTTCTAAGGTATTGGTTACACAAGCCAAGAAATGGTGTTCACACGACAGTACCAAAGAAAGCAATGGCTAGATATTATTCTAGGGGCGTTAGAGAGATAACTAAGTTTGCTCAATATAATTCGTTATATGAAATATGTTTAGATTTAGAAGCGGGTAATACTCCCGAATGTAAATTGACACATGGACAGTTTGTATCTCCTATGTTGGCAAAACCAAGAAAGGGTGCAGAAAAACCAGATGAGTATATTGTTGATATAAAGTATGATGGTAATAGATACATAATACATAAGCAGGACAGACATGTTATCATCTTCAATCGTAAAGGCAATATAGCAACTGACCAATATCCTGACGTTGTTGATATCATCAAAGAGTTTGATGGTGATATGATAATAGATACCGAAATATATCCAGTCAATAGAGATGGCTCACCTGCTGAACATAAGATGTTAGGTAAGAGAGTTCATAAGAAAGATAAGACTGAAGCAGTACGTGAATGCCCTGTTAACTTAGCCGTATTCGATATACTTTCCATTGACGGTACTTCTTTGTTAGAAGAACCTTTGAGAAATAGAATGGTTACATTAAAAGAAATTATACCTAAAGAATATCAAACACATACGTTTGATGATGACACAATTAAATCAGCATACAACAAAGCAATAGATTGGGGATATGAAGGTATAATGATAAAAGATTCTACTATGGCTTATGATGCGGGTAAAAGAAGCAAAGGTTGGTTGAAGTATAAACCTCCTCGTATTGAATTAGATGTAGTAATAACTTCAGGACATTACGGCAAAGGAAATAGAACTCATGTATTCAGTTCATTTGGTATATCCGTTAAAGACGGTTCTGATTATGTTGATGTTGGTAAAGTAGGCACAGGTTTTTCTGATGAAGAATTAGTAACAATAACTAATGAACTCAGAAAGAGTATTGATAGATATGATAATGGAACATACTTTTTCTTACCTAGAATTGTTTTACAAGTGACTAGTGATTTAGTAACTACTGATGCTGATGGTAACATTGGTTTAAGATTCCCAAGAAGTATGAGAGTAAGAAATGATAAATATCCTGCTGATATTGATACCATAAATACTGTTAGGGAGATGATGTAATGATAGAAGTAGGTCAAATGACATTAATCGAGGCAATACCTTACAATTGTGTAAAAATCGAAGGTAGCGTGGCGTTTTTACAGAGGGTCGGGGAAGATAAGCGGGGTCGTTACAAGAAGATGGATGTGAAATTAGTACCCTATGTTGACGAAAATAATCAGATTGTAATTCCAAAACCACCACCCATGAACAGGAAAAAAATGACTAGATTTCACTTTATGAAAGTCATTAAGGAAGAAGTTGATTTACCTGTTTCACATGACTTAGCATATTTCGTTGCGGAACAATTAGAATCTTTTGTTTCACAATTAGCAATATGTGCAGAAAAGAATGCTAAAGAATTAGGTCATAAAAGAATTACATCTGCACATTGGTATGGGTTCAATTTAGGAATGCATCAAGGTTACGGTTATTGGCCTGACCATATAGAATCAGCGAAAGATTATAAAATATATTTGAGGGAAAAAGATGTTTAACACTAATCAATTGCAAGGAATACTCCTATCAGTTGCTAAACCAGAAATACATATTGCACGTTCTGATAGTAATCACATAGGATATAGGGTTAGAGTACGAGTTAATATTCGTGGCTCTCAAAAGTTCTTAGAATATATTCAGAGAACCTTATTACAACAGGGAATAGAATCTAAACTAAAACAGAAAGAACATAAAAGTAGACCAAGACCTATCTTAATAATAAGCGGTAAAGACAATATAAATAAGATAGTCACATTAGTTCCACATCATTTACCTGATGCTAAGGATGCTTGGTTCGATTTTAGGAAGGTAGCAATAATAATGGATAAAGGAGAACATCATACACTAGAAGGATTAGATGAAATCCTTAAAATTAAAGGAGAGATTTGATGGACTTTAGTTCCGAGGACATTTCTCTTCTTGAGAAATCAGTAGAGAGAACATTAAAAGATGGTTGTAAAGAATGCAACTTTCGTTATATTGTATTCTCTACTAATGTTTCTTTAGAACCAAACGGAACAAAGTGTTTCTTTTTGGAAGTAGAGTGTCCAAACTGTGGTGCAGAATATACTGACATCATGGCAATGAGGGATATAAATGATTAATATAAATACAAATAGAGCAATACTAATAGTAGGTAAAACAGGTACAGGTAAGACAACCAAAGCATTAGAAATGCTACCTAATGACCCTATTGTAAGATATGCAGATGAATATGACATAGATGATAACTTTAGTATCTCTAGAGATAGAGGGATATTAATTGAAGAGGTTCACTTTAAACCTAATATAGAGTTGATAACAAAGACTTTGTTGGAATATAAAGGCAAAATAGTTTTAACATCATTGAATCAAAAAGATGTTCCTAAAGCATTATTCAATATGTGTAAACTAAAAAGAGCAGGTAGTAAGAATCATGCTAGAGATAAGATGTTGGAATCAGGATGTAAAAACATAGCACCTGATATCTATGAGTTAGATAAGAGTATCTTTGATTTAACTTACGATTTTGCTAAGAATAAGAATAGAGATGCTGTGGTTAAACATCTTAAGCATAACAAACCGTTTGATGAGCAGATTCTTTCATGGCTACAAGATATAGTAGGGGTCTCTAAGATATCATACTTAGATGCTAAGGTGAAGAGAAAATGGCCTACTGATTATTTGTATGAATTGTTAGGTTATTCACATGACGGTTACTTTAATGGAAAGATTAATTTCCCTAAAAGAAGAGTATATGATAAAAGACCTAACATATGTAACAAGATAGGTTTGAGAAAGTCTGACTATGATTTAATAGATTTATTAAAACAGGATGATGAGTTTCAAAACTACATCTATTCTAATCTAAACAAAATAGACAGAGTAAAGGTAGGAGTAACTACTAAGAAAAAGATAGTGAAGAAAGACACTTCACAACTTACGCTAGGTGATTTTTAATGGCAGGTCACAATAAAAACATATATCGTATAATAGCAATACATGAGTTTGCTGATACCTTGAAAGAAGGTGAGCAGTTTCATTTGAGACAGTGCGTTACATTTCTTAACACTAGAAAGGCAATAGGTAGTAATAGACCCAATAAACAAACACAAACCGATAGAAGACAATTGGCTATGCTTTTGAGAAAGGTTGGAATGTTTACTAATATCGGACATGGTATTTGGGAGTTTGACGGAATACCAATTAGGAGGAAAGAACAATGAATATATTTATTTTAGATGAAGACCCAACAGAATGTGCTAAACTCATGTTGAACAAACATGTAGTCAAAATGCCAACTGAAAGTATGCAGATGCTTTCAACTATTGCAGACCACTTAGGTTTCGATAGCCCATACAGACCTGTGATGTTGAACCATCCTTGTACTATTTGGGCTAGACTAAGCAAGCAAAACTTTTCCTTCTTACTAGAACATACTGCCGCATTATGTGCTGAATATACTGTGCGTTACGGTAAGAAACACAAAGTAGAAACTACGCTATCTGAGTATGAAGATACTTGGAAAGATGTGTTAGATGTTCTAAAAGATAGAGGACTAACACCATTTGCTATTGCAATAAGTCAAGACATGAATTGTAGAAAACTAGATGGTTTTGATGAGATGACAGCAGTAGAAAAATATCGCAACTACTACATTGAAGATAAGTGGTGGTTTGCTGAATGGAAAACACAAGAGCCTGAATGGTGGCCTCATAACCATTACAATATAAAAATGAAAGAATTACAATTAAGGAGAAATAAAAATGTTATGGACAGAAAAATATAGACCTAAAATACTTAATGAAATAATAGGACAAGATAAGTTTGTTGCTGATGCAGTACATTGGAAAAAACGTGGTATGCCCAATCTTATTTTGTATGGTGTAGCAGGTGTAGGTAAAACTGCCGCAGCCCATGTGCTTGCAGGTAAGATATTATATCCGCACAAGGAATCAAACTTCTTTGAGATTAATGCATCAGATGATAGAAAATTAGAGGTTGTTAGAACAACAATAAAAGATATAGCAATGTCTATGAAAATAGGTGATGTACCACACAAAATCATATTGCTTGACGAAATGGATGGTATGACTCCCGATGCTCAAAATGCATTGAAAAGGGTGATGGAAAGATATAGTCATAATTGTAGGTTTATTATTACCTGTAATCATAGACACAAGATAATACCTCCTCTACAATCCAGGTGTGCTAATTATCATTTTACTGCATTATCTAATGAAGATATTAAACTAATACTAACTAGAGTATTGGAAATGGAAGGCAAAAATATGCCAGATTTGGCAGATTTCGACACCTTTATTAGTGGATTGCAGGGTGATATACGCAGGGGGCTGACGGAACTACAAGCCTCAGTTAACAGCGATACCCCATTGAAAATACTAATAGACAGAACACAAAAGCCTTACAAAGAAATAATGCAACATGTTCTAAATAAAGATTATAATAAAGCACTCAACAAAACACATAGAATAGTAGGCTTATCGGTAGATATGAAAACAGTATGTCAAAACTTACATGAAACGGTGATGGATATGGAGTTAGAAACTAATCTTAAGTTCAAGTATTTACGAGTAATTGGGGAATCAGAGTGGAGAAGTAGTAACATGACACCCAAGATACTATCTTCTTGGATGATAGGACAGATGATATAATGGATGTTGGGGTATTAATAATATTTAGTGTCTTATTGTATTGGTGGATAAATAGAGATAAACCGTATTATTAGGAGGAAGAAAGATGAAGAAATTATTTGATTTTAACAATGATGGTAAAGTAGACAAAGAAGATTTCAAACACCTTATGTTAAGGTATGAAATAATTCTATTGGGAGGTATGGCATTAATTATATTGCCTATACTAAACTCAATGGGAGTAATAGAAGTAGATTCTGATACGTTCTGGGTATTGGCAGGTATTGTCATTAGCGCAGAAGCAGTATTAGAAATCATACATGAAAGGAGGAAAAGAAATGATTGAAAATGAAATGGATGCTGATGCATTCTATAATGATGAAATGAAGAAAGTAGAACCTAACCCCACATGGTTTCGTATAAGATGTGAAGATATCAAAGTACATACTAGTGATGGCGAAACATTGGTTAGATTTTATTTAGATAATGACAAATACGCTTTCTCTCACCTTGTTCTAACAGTAGAAGAGGATGGGAATGTAAAAATGCGTATATTAAACGAGGAACAATGAATGAGCCAGAGTTGGGAATCGTATAAAGAAAACAAAAAGAAATGGCTTGAAAGAAAAAAAGGAAGGAATAAAAATGGAAGAAAAAATAAGAAATGAAATAAACAAGGCAGCAGAAATGTTGCAGATGGAAGTAAGCGAGGTACAAGCAAAGTATATGGAAATATGCGATGCTAACAGCCTCGACCCTGTTGATGACATGCTATTAGCACGTTCATTATTCAGACAATGGTTCAGTGGAGCATACCAATACAAAGACGCACCACAACAAGAAACAACAAGAAGCAACAGTTTGATTAAAGATGCAGTAGGATACTTCATCTCAGTTAACGAACCTATGGACATGGGTGCTAGACTAAACGAACAAATACTTGGTGAATACCGCAGAGACCCTAATGGAACATTTAGTTCTGGTAGAGTTGCTAAGGCGTTTATGAATGATGACGGTACATACCTGATTTCAAGAATGTATGAAGGTTCACAGCAAGACAAGAACCTATCTTCATTACCAGAAAACCATCATGAAATTGAAGTTAATCAATGGGTTATACCATTGGATAATATTCGTGCATATGGTGAAAGAAAGAACGCTAACTATGGTAAACCTCTACCTGCTAATCAAAGCAGAATGCAGGGAGTTTTCTTGGGTGAAGTTGACGGTGAGAGTAATTTGTATTACTTCTCTTACAAGGGTACTTCTGCAAAGGACTTCACACCACGAACCTTTAGGCTTCTAACAATGGAAGTTATCAAAGATAGTAATAACCCAAACAGAATCTATGGGTTCAAGGATGGTACTTTGAAGAGTTTGAAGATGAATGCTGACCTATCAGAAGATGAAAGACTACCAGAACCAACAGTTAGCGATATGCAAAACTACACAATGGAACATGCTATTGAAAATTATAGCCCATTGATTGATATTGGTATGTATCATACTAATGTTGTTGACAGAAATTATGCTGAAAGATTTGTGATTACTGATGGTACAGTAACTAGTATGAATATGACACCTAACAGAATGGGTAGCAGAAGAATTACTATTACTGATGTTAACTCTGATTACAGTTACGATGGTTCTTGGGCTGGTACTACTTGTTGGATACCTGCTCATCTAGACCTAGACTTTGGAATCAATTCTAATGTTCTAGTTGTAGGTAGAACTTCTCAAGGTAAAAATGAAGATGGTAGTTTCAGAGAAGTTTCTTTGAACCTTAGTGGTATTCTATGCATCCATAATATGGGTGTTGTAGCAGAACCATTTGAGGCAGCAGAAGAAGAAGACTTGGACTGGTTCTAAGTAGATTGTATCTTATTGGTAGTAGTGACCAACGAGGGGGTGCAAAGCCCCTAACAAAAAAAAA
>TARA_R100001163_G_scaffold65495_1_pt1 | contig 20675 bp, 18 predicted proteins | sample TARA_R100001163 | Tara Oceans TARA_R100001163 (sample SAMEA2621285) | marine metagenome | biome: marine biome (ENVO:00000447); feature: deep chlorophyll maximum layer (ENVO:xxxxxxxx); material: "saline water (ENVO:00002010), including plankton (ENVO:xxxxxxxx)" | depth 120 m
TTGTCATAAGGAGCCTTGCAGGCTAGGCACTCATCACCTAGCTTATCAAACAAGCCCATTTTACTTTTCATATCTTTCTTGGCTTGCTTCTCTTTCTTTCTTTGTAGTTTTCTTTCTAAGCTTCCCATTATTTGTACTCCTCTCTTGGAAAATTAAGGTTGGCAAACTCTCCGTACTCTTCAATAGCCTTTTTGTCATAGGCCCTCGCCGCTTCTTCTGCTGTTTCGTAGTGACCTAGCTCGTGTTTCCTACCGGGCCGAGGGCGGGTCTCCATGCGCGCGCGCCATGGCTTGGCCAGAGGCTGAGGTTGGTCTTTTCGCGGGGTACCGTCTTTCTTAAGGGTTGGGCCATTTTTCAGAAAATTTTGATAAGCCGGGGTTCGAACATAGTAAACCCCCTTAAAACCGCTGGCGCTGTCGCGGCGGATTTTCGAGTTGCGTATGTTGTCACGGCGGGTGCAAGTTCTGAGATTTTCTTTTCTATTGTCAAGAGGGTCTCCGTTGATGTGGTCAACGTCCATCCCGAGAGGAGCGTTCATTACAACTCTGTGAATTGCTTTTCTTCGGTCGCCGTTTACAGCATAGTGCTTTACGTGGTTAGTGTTCCTGTATGCGGTCGGCCGATGTGCATACCACTTGCCGGGTTTGCCGCTTTTATATTTGATAGCCTCGGTGACCTTTTCGTAATCCTCATCGTCAACAAGTGCAACCTTGTCTGATAATTCGTGTCTATTCTTCCAGAGTTTTATTTTCTTCATTATCCTAATAACCTAAAGTTGTAATACATGGACCTTGTGGAGAAGCCCCAATTCTCGTCGTATTCGAGCTTCGCCATATACGGTCTGTTAAGCTGGAGGCTGTCTTTCTCTTTGACTCCCCAGCATTTAATAGATGTCATCTTAGAAGTGCTGTCAATCACTCTGACAATCCAGTAATCTTTATTATTCTTTGTTTTCTTTTTGATAATCTCGCGAGGAACAAACCAAGCCACACCAAGGTCAATATCATATTCTCCTACTGGAGGGACCATGTATGACCTGAGCTTCTCTTGTACAGTACTGTCAATAACCAGATCTAGCGGGAATACGCCAGTTAAGTCGGAGATGTGCTGGATTACTTCCTCGTCTGTGAAGTCACCCTCTGGAGCATACATTTCTAAGTTCTCAAGAAACTTCTTCTTGTTCTTTGGCCTGTCTACAGCGACAGTGCTCCAGAAATGCTTAGCTCCAGTAAACCTGTCATCAATCAGGCGGTCGAACGCGCCTGATCGGCACAGTACATCCAAGGCTTTCTTATTAAGCTTTGAGTATACAATCTCCTCACTAAACAGAAGCTCCTCTACTGTATTGAATGGTCTGTGTTCTATAATCTGCTCAATTGCTTTATCTCCAAGGCCCTTGATTGAATTTAACGGCTGGATAAGCGTCTTATTATCTGGAGCGATCTCCCACTGAACAGTTGATAGGTTAACATCCAAAGGCTGGATATCGAAACCAAAAGCTTTTGCAGTGTTGATAGCTTGTTCTTTTCTATCCTCCGGCTCCTTATCAAGGAAAGCCGCCATCCACTCTGCTGGGTAGTAGTTCAGCAGCCATGCACACTGGTAGCTAAGCACAGAGTAAGAAACCGCATGAGACTTGTTGAAGCCATAGCCAGAGAAGTACTCAAAGTTAGACCAGAGGCTCTTCGCTGTGGTCTCATCGATGCCCTTCTCCTTGCAGCCTGCAATGAACTTGTCTCGAATCTTATTCTTCTCTTTCGCGCCCTTGCCTGTTCCCTTCTTTGTCAGAAGCTTGCGGAGTGCGTTGCCCTCATCCAGAGAGATGTCCTTGCCTAGCTTGTGGGCCAACAAAGCAATCTGCTCCTGGAAGATAAGGAATCCATATGTCTCTTGAGTTACCTCTCTAATAAGAGGATGGATATAGTGGATTTGCCCAGGACTGTCTTTGGCCTCGACATACTTCTTATCGACGTCTGCCCCAAGAGGGCCTGGTCGATAGATGGAGGTAATTGCCGAGATATCAATAATGTTTTGTGGAGCGGCTCTCTTACAAAAGTCCTGTGCTCCCTTTTGGGTGAACTGGAAGATGCCTGCAAACTTACCCTTTGCGAAGATGTTCTTGTAAACCTTCTTGTCATTCAGGTCAATCTGGTCAGGGTGCAGCTTTTCATCATAATACTTCTTGACATCTTTGTATGTTGGGTTCTCAATACCATGATGCCTCTTGAGGATCTGCTCGATTGCGCCCTCGATCATCCTTAGTGTCGAAAGACCCAAGATGTCGAACTTAATAAAGCCAAGTGGCTCAAGATGCCTTACGTTCTGGCCCTCGGACCAAGGAGTCTGTAGTACGCCACCACTTTGGATTAGCGGCATGTACTTGTCTAGATCCTCGCCGATAACTACGCCGCCTGCATGCCGGCTGACCGCTCTGGTCTGCCCATACAGCGCAACAACGTGAGTCTTGATGTGAGGATACTTCTTGAGGAACTTACCAAGGGACTCTGAGTATTCCATGACCTCCTCAAAAGTTGGCACATATACTCCAGACTTGATGCCGTGCTTAGCTTTCGCCATCGGAGTGGCCTCTCTGATCATTCTCGACGTAACAGGATTAACCTCTGCGAAGTCCACACCGTAAAACTTAGAAATATCCTTGATAAGAGATCTTAGCTGGAGCGTGTTAAAGTTAGAGATAGGCACAACCGTAGTCTTGCCCCACTCTTCCATGAGGATCTCTTTAATCTCCATCGGGTCTGCTACATCATAGTCAATATCTGGATAGTCGGTAGCGTCCTTACGAAGGAACCTCTCGAATAGCAAATCGTACTTGATCGGATCAATCTGCGTAATGCCCAAGACATAAGCAACCAGAGAGCCGGCAGCAGAGCCTCGGCCGGGGCCTGTGAGCATTGTCTCGTTTGATTTATCTGCTACTGCTTTCATTGTCAAGAAATACTTGCTGAATCCTCGGTCTTCGATGACTCCGATCTCCTCACGCAGACGCTGGACATAGTTCTCCTTTGTGTGAAGCTTCATCTCCTTCAGGCCAACTAGGCACATCTTGGCGAGTGCACCGCCCGGAGTAGAATCCGGTGGCACAACGAAGTCTGGCAATCGAACAGTTGTATCTGGCAGAAACTCCTCAATCCTACTGAACGCAATGTCGTGCGTGTTTGTTATCGACTCTTTTACCAAGTCATCGTCGTATTCTACACCTGCCTCTGCGGAATACTTCTTATAGCTCTCCCACATTTCGTCGCCGTTCTTTGGATATAGCTCGTATCCAATCTCTTCGACGTCTACAGGTAGGTTGTCGTCCAACCATTCTGGCTTACTGCGACCTAGAAAGCCTAGGCGTTTATAAAGCTCGCGGTCTTTCCAAGCGTCTCTATTGGGATAGTGACTATCGGCTGTAGAGATGAGCTTAATTCCAAACTCTTCATGCATCTTGATGACGTACTTATTAAGGTCGTGCTGCTCTGGGACGTTATTCCACTGAAGCTCTCCATACCACCTATCTCCAAAGATATCCATCATATTGCGGGTGCTTTCACGCATCGCCTCAAGGACGGCTTCCTCACCTTCCTCTCTATTCTCCCAGTAGTTGCCGGCATAAATGCCGCCTAGGCAAGCAGACGCCGCAATAATACCTTCACTGTGCTGACGAAGAGCATCGTAATCCATTCGGGGGTAGCGATAAAAGCTATCCCCCTGAAAGGAGTCAGAGACCAGTTTAAAAATGTTATTTAGGCCAGTTTGATTCTGGGCCAACAGTACTAGATGCCGGCGGCGCTTCAGGATGCTGTTGCTTTGCTTCGAGGCGTTCTCGTTCTCGACAGACATCTTGCCGTCGTTCTTCTCAAGGCCTCGGGACGCCTTCTTGTCTGCTTTGGCTTCTTCGTAGGCCTCCTTCCAATCTTTAATAGAAGTAGTAAAATAAGCCTCAACTCCAAAGATGGGCTTGAACTCTTTGCCCTCCTCTTTCATCTTTTTGGCCTTAAGTACCTGATAAGACAGGCCATTCATGTTACCGTGATCTGTTAATGCTAGAGCTTTTGACCCATTCTGATATGCGAATTCCATATGCTCATCCGGATATCCAAATCCGTCAAATGGCGACCCAACAACACTGTGGGCGTGTAGTCCCACAAATGGGATTTTTTCTTCTTTCTTCTGCTCTTGCATTTACCCTCCGTAACGGTATGACATATAATACATCGACTAGATGTCAAAGTCAAGCATTAAATACACTTAAATATCTTTCGCCGCGGTCACATAGGAATGTTACAACTATACCGTCGAACTCATTGTTTTCCATCCATCGCTCAGCGGCTAACACGTTTGCTCCAGCACTAATGCCAACAAAAAGCCCACTCTCTCGGGCAAGGCGTTTAGCACGGTCAATGGCGTCTGGGGTGGAGATTTTTGTCACCACATCCATCTGATCACGGTCGATCAAGTAATCATCGCCGTCGCCGATGCCTTGAATGCCATGAAGTTCAGTCTCCTCGGGTATAACCAGCACATATTGTGGAGGGGTCTCGTCGACATACCACGCGAACGCTGCCTTCACACCCATCATGGTACCGCCGGTGCCGGCTCCGGACACAATAGCGGCAATCTTACCTAAGTTTGCCTGCGTGACCTGCTTTTTGATCTCGTGGCCTGTTGTATACTCATGACAACTGATATTTTCTGGATTACTGAATTGATTTGGAGAAAAATAGTTTTCGTTTTCTTCTACCATCTTGTCTCTCAGTGCAATAGCCCCTTTAAAGTCGCCCGGGCCTACCTCAATCAACTCAGCACCAAACAGCTTCATCATCTGCTTTCTTTCTTCGCTCATGTTCTCAGGAAGGATAATTATGACCTTATATCCCTTGACTGAGCCTAACATAGAGAATGCAATTCCTGTATTTCCAGAAGAAGCCTCGACTATAGTGTCTCCGGGCTTCAATTCCCCGTTTTCCTCTGCTTTGTTCAATACCCAATTTGCCATTCTGTCTTTAATAGATCCAGTTGGGTTATATAACTCCAGTTTTGCATATAAGTTGTCTGATATCTTCACTAGTGGAGTGTTGCCAATAATGTCAAGTATTTTCATTTTTTCCAATTCCTTTGTATTCTTTAGTTTTTAAAATATATTTTGATGGTCTCTTTATCTTTTGAGAAATCTCAAAAATGTTCCGAGAAAAATTTTCCCAGGAATCTATTTTCCAGCATTCGTCTATTTTGTAGGTATTAGCCTCTTGCATGTCCATCTCGCCAAAGATATCATGCAAGGAAAAGTTGCGTGTCTCTATTAGGCTATGGTCATATGCCTTCTTCTTCAGATCTCTCGTCAACTGGGACGACATCTCAAAATCAAATGTGAATGGTAACGGTTCTCCATCTAGAATGGTCTTGCCGTCGTATTCCATGATGCTATTTGTAGGTGATGATATTTTCTTTCTTATTTCCCTCAAAAACCACGGTGTGTATACACAATGTGGGAAGGTAACGTAAAACTTGTGAGGCGCGATCCATTTGCTCAACGATCTGGCTGTTTTCCAAGCCATATATGGTCCGTACAGGGCGCTCCAGCCGATGCTGTCTCTTTTATTTCTATCGTTGGGGTGGATGGGCACATAGTATATTGGTATTGGCTTGTTAAAATCCGCTATGGCACGCTCATATTTTCTAAAAGACCATACTGGGTCTTGAACATAGTCGCCTAGGCGGCTCTTGATAAGAGGCTGTACATCATCATTGCACACTATCCATATTGTTTCGCAGCCAGCGTAAGCACACTCCACCACACTGTGCTCCACTGCTAAATAATCTTTATTTAATGGCATCATAGCATCAGGCCATGGCATGTCGAAGTCCAGTGGCTGACCTGCGACTGGAATTATTCCTGCTAAATGAAACTGTGACATCGCTATCTGACATCCACCACTATCGCGCCGCGATCTTCGAAGGCTGGTATACTTATCGGCTCGACCTCTCTCCTGTTTAGCTCTAGCTTTACAGGTAAGTGTCTGCCGCCGCCGTTTCCGGCGCCCTTGATGCCGGCAGCATGCATCATTGATATAACCTTGAGTCTAGATATAGAATCTGAGTAGTCAACGTTATGCAGTTGCTTTTTAGTTAGCACGGACTCAACAACCAGATCTTTAAGACCTCTGTTTTTATTACCATGAAACCTAGGCGACAAATAAAAGTAAATTTTCTTACAAAAATCGTCTTCTGACAACAAGAATTCATGATTATGTTTTAAGCCAGACTTGACATTATACCAATCATATACTCTGTACATCTTTGGATTCTCCACATCAAAAACGGGAGAAGATATCTTATCAGTATTGAATATTCTAATTTCGTCGTACGAAGCTTCTATTTTCGCGCTTCTTTTGGTGATAGCATACACAGTCTTCTCTTCTTCGTCAATTCTGATTGTCTCTACCATATCGGTCAAAGCAGCTTTACCTTTAAGAGCCAGTTCATATAACAAAAAGTTAAATAGATCTCTTTTTTTATCAAAAGAGTGGTTTATGTTCCCCAGATTAACATCATCGTCGATCTCATCGAAAGGAAAAATGCCATCCATAGAATTACGGATGAAAAAACTATTTGTCTTGTTTGCGTATATGATAGCATCTAAAGTATGTCCTATTACTAGTTTGTTATAATGGTAAGTATGTTGCATACATCAACAACCGCCCTCTTTACATAGTTTTTTAATACTACGTTGCCAGCGGCGGAGCACTCGGAGGTGTTTTGGGCGCTGGTTACAACGGCCTCCCTTCTTTGGTGCTCGAATTGCGTGAACCCATGCTGCAATCCAGATTCTTTCTTCAGTTCTATACCTACAGGTCTTTTTAACTTTCGGAATTTGCTTAGCAATATGCTTTAAGAAAGCATCAGTAGATTGCTGGACATCTTCGCGATCAATGCCGTAACCATACTTACCTTTCTCCCACCAAGACCACATTTGATATAGCCCTACTGCTTTTGGAAGATTTCTCTTAGAAAACTTTCTATCTCCACGAGCTTTCGGGTTAAATCTGGACTCTTGACAGGCGGCGGCTACTGCTAGACCTTTCATTGAGTCTGGAAGATTGTATTTCTTTTCAATCTCGATGATCTCAGATATAATCTTGCTCTTCTTCTCATAAGACTTGGAATCTACACAGGTTTTAAGCGCTTCTTCGTGAATTAATTCATATACATCTTTATTTTCACAGTATTCAGCACTATAAAAAGCCGAGCTAGCCATGATTGCTAGGTTTACAACAAATAAAATCATAATACTACAGTACACAGACAACATAGTTTTCCGAAACGAAGTTGTAAACTTTACCCTTTGTCTTTACTTCTTCTAAAACAGATGTTTCGAAAACAATCTCACTCCCCTCTCGGACATCAAGCGTGCAACTCGGAGAAACCGACAGCACACGGGCTGTAGAGTGAGGGTTTATATCCTTGTACCCTTTTGGCACTAGGATGCCGTCAGGGGACTCGTCCTGCTCTTGTATTACTTCAACCAGTATCATGCGATTGACTGGTGTTGGGAAATCTTCTTTACTCATATTACTTTCCTATAGACTTTGCTAGCTTCTCATAGATCTCATTGAACTGCTCGTAATCATCGTCGGACTTTAGCATTCGGTATGCCTTGACCGCAAAGCGAATCTCTTCACGAGTTAGCCAGCCGTTCTCAACGTAGTTCTTTCTGATGTCTTTTCTATGCTCCTTGAACGGCTGCATTGCCTGCTCGTTAGCATCAAATGACTTGATGAATTCAACTACATGCTCTTTCTTGGTTTTATCATTGTTGTTCGTGGTAGTCATTAGTCCCTCCTATTTATGCACATTTAGAATAACCACATTCTGTACAGGTGACGCACCCATCCATGTATACTAAGCCTTCGGCTTCACACTCAGGGCAGGTCTTGTCTGTTGCTCTTGATCCATCTTGGATATATTTTTTTAATACTCTTGCGATAACTTTTGAAAAGCTGAACATATCACTGTCCTTGTCTTTCCTAAGTTGCTCTACTACGTATTGTATACCAGAACCATGTCGTAATGCAAGAGAAATCATACGTGTGAACACAGAATAATTTGGATTATCAAAAACCTTAGCGACATCCTTGATTAGAAGCTCATCGTCTCCCTTTCCTACAATCAAGTCATACCGGCTGTCCGTAGATTTACGAGAATGTTTAACGATAGTTCCATGAGTGTACTTTTTAGGAATTGAAACATACGTAGACAGCCCTCCGATCACCTCATATGGTTTGTCATCCATAAGGCCTACTAGAATTGTCCACTCTTCACCTTTAATAGTGGGCCGATGAATCTCGCAAGTCAAGTTTTCTGGCCTGCGAGGCGCGTGATTCTGTGGGAATCCCCCCTCAGGCTGCTCGGCTTGCTCCTTAGTAACAAGCACTCCGGAGCGAGACCCATCAACATAAACGGTAATCCCCTTTAGTCCTCTCTTCCAACCCTCAAAGTATAGCTGTCCAACTACTGATGGTTCCGTATTCTCTGGTAAGTTAATCGTAGAAGAAATGGAGTGATCAATATGCCTCTGAATTACAGACTGGATCTCGATTCTCTTCATCCAGTTTATTTTATCACTCTCGATAAAAAAGCTTGGAATCTCTTCAGTATTATACTTTGCCATGTATTGTTTTAGGTTGTGATGGTAGACATTAAACTCTTGCCACCGGTCTCCCATCTCATCTACGAAGTCTGGCTCAATGTTGGTATCACTATGATCCAGCTTTCTGCGTCGGATATAGAAGTTTCTGAACACCGGCTCAAGCCCAGAGCTTGTCTGGCTCATAATTGAGACTGAGCCTGTTGGAGCGTTAGTTAGAATTGAAATGTTTCTACGTCCGTGGGCTTCGATGCTATCCTGCAAGTCCTTTGGAAGGCTCTTGATAAAGAGGTTGTCCTTCTCTTTGGCCCAATCGAATGATGGGAATGAACCTCTTTCTTTTGCCAACTCGACGCTCTCCCTGTAAGAAGCTAACTTGAGCGTCTCATAAATTTTGTTAATAACCTCGATGGCCTCGTCGGAATCATACGCTAGATTAAGGCTTGCAATAGCATCAGCCAAGCCATGGGTACCAAGGCCAGTACGTCGACCGTTGCGACAGGTCTCATAAAGCTTGTTCCAGAGATCCTTTTCATCCGGCTGGTCAGAGATTGATCTTAGATTCTCCAGCTTCTCTAGCTCAAGTTCAACTAGATCATCTGATAGCCTCATTGCTACAGAGGTCGCTTCTGCGAAGGCTTCAAAGTCAAAAGATGCTGTCTCTTCAAACTCGCCGTTAACGAAGTTCTTGAGGTTAAGAGAAATGAGTCGACAACTATCATAAGAAGATAGCGGTAGCTCAGCACAAGGGTTTACACACTCCGTCTTGAAATCTTCATACTCGTTGGCAGGGAGATACTTTAAAATATTGTCCCACATCAAAAGACCCGGCTCTGCTGTTTTTGTTGCGGAGTCAACAACAAGATCCCACAACTCTTTAGCGTCGATCTCTTGCTCGTGTGTAGGGTCGCTTGAGTCCACCGGGTATCTTAATGTAAACTTTTCACCAGCCTCGACAGCTTCCATAAATTCATCATTAATTTTAATTGATACGTTTGCTCCCGTGACCTTTGTCAGGTCATGTTTCATTGTAGCAAATTTAAAAATGTCAGGATGGCGAATGTCCATCGAAATCATCAGGGCTCCACGACGGCCGTTCTGGCCAATCATGCGACAAATATAGGAATAAAAGTCTGCAAAGCTCCAGGCTCCGGAAGTTGTTCCGGCAGAGTTGCCCACTGGAGTGTTATCTGGCCTGAGATTTGAGATATCTAGGCCTACTCCACAGCGACGTTTGAACAGGTTTGCAAGGTCTTTGCCTGTATCAACAATAGAAGAGATGTTATCGAGCGGCGGCGCAACGACGACACAATTTGACAATGAGACGTTAACATGGTCGTTACCAACGCCCATCATAGGTGAGCCCTGTGGCACAATGTGTTTGAAATTATTAAGATATTTTAATATGCTTTCTTTTGTTAAAGCACGATCTGTATTAAATTTCATCTCAACCCGATGGAACTCCGAAGCTAGCCTATCATGCATGTCGGCCGGACTCTTTTCTAAGAGTTCTCCGTTTTTGCTCTTTAAGCAATATTTGGTAATCCAGACATTGCTGGCTAACTCATCTTGTCCAAAGTATTCTAGGGTTGCCTTCTCAACTTCTTCTCTTGTATATGTTTTCATATTTTAACCTTGTTTCCTAAATTTTTTGTATTTATCTCTCAATTCTTGAGCCTGCTTTTTAATTGCATTCTCTTTTATCTCGTCTACACCTTCACTAGTTGGCTCTAACACTTTTATTGTCACGTTCGATGTGTCCATGAAGAGCGGGTATACCAAGCCATCGGGTCCATTACGATTCTTCGCGATAAACATTCTACCCGAATTGTTTGTCTTGTCTTTGACCGTTCTGGAGATGGAGAAGATAAAGTCCGCGATGAAACATTTATTAAACGCTTCAGAAATAGACTCCATTGTGATGACTTCGGCATTTAACCCGCTTCTGTTGGTTTGCGATGCTGTCCACACGCAACATTCGAACTCTTGCGCTAGTGCTCTGAGTTCTTCATAAATAGATTCTAACTCATTTCTTTTTTCTTTATATTTTCCCGTTGGTCTTAAAATGTCTGCATAGTCGACAATGATCATATCGATGTCGTGACCCTTTCTTTTAATTTTATCTAATGATTTCCGAAGTGTACTTGGTGAAGCACTCTTTGTTGGATACTCTTTGATTAAAAGTTCTCCGGTTACGTCCAAGGCAGATTCATATATCTCTTCCTTAAAATTATGCAAATCTGAAAGTGGTACATTTGAAATGCAACTATCATATCTCAGACCAATGGTTTCTTCTGCCAACTCTAAGGTATAATGCACTACATTTTTTCCGTCTTTAAGTGCTTGTGCTCCAAGATGAACTAGAGCCATGCTCTTGCCTGCGCCAGTGGGAGCAATAACAACGCCTAGCTCTCCCTTTCCTAGGCCATTCTTTGAGATCTTGTCAATATAATCCCAACCTGTTCTAGTTGGATTGCGAGCCTTTAATAGATAGCGCGCTTCGAAGTCTTTCTTATAATCATGCCCGTGGTCGTTATCTGTGCCGAGCTTTAACGCATCGTCGATCAATACTTTGATATCATCAAACGATGAGGATTGTAGCAAGTCAACAGATTTTAAAATAGCCTCTTTCAGCTTCTGCTTTTTGCAAAAATCAAGCGAGGTCTCCTTAATATACTCTTGGCCATCAACTTGTTTTTCAATGTTCCTAGTAAAGAAATCTCGAATTTGTTTCTGAGAAATTTCTGACTCATCATCAAGTTTTGTCCTAAGCAGCGATGTCATAATATCTGCTGTGGGGTGGACACCATACCGACTCTTATAATCAAAAATTAAACTTGCGAACACTTTCAAGTAATGCAACTCGAAGAAGTTTATATCAATTACTTCCTCGATTTGATCGCAGAAAGGCCTATCATCTAATATTAGTAGAGCCAGTGACTCTTGAAAAGATTTGCCATATTTTGAGAAGCCTTCTTGTTCTTGCATTGAAACCTGTTTTGTCCAGTGGGTGTATTATAAACCTAATTACTGTGGTTTGTCAAGAGATAAACTCTTCATCTTCTGAGAAAGATCTGTCCAGTTGAATTCACCAAATCCATCCTGAATCATCATTTTTACTATCTCAGTCTTATTGAAATGGTTATCAAAATTGTTGATAACTTCCTTCATCGCTCGTTTTGTTTGTGCGCTAAGGTTTGGAGCATAAAGCTGCATCATCTTATAGTTCAAGGCTAGAAGATCCTGGTTCTCTAAGACATTAGTATAGGCCTTGAGCGTGCTATCTGCGTCCTTACAGTGCCTAACAACGTCTTTTAAGGTATAGCTCTTCTCCTCGCACAGAAAAGGGAACCTATTCTTAACTGTTGCCAAGCCTACGCCTCCGACTCCTGGGAGATTATCACTTTTATCCCCAGACATTGCTCGTGCTAGCGCAAAGTTGTTTGGGTGAATGCCAAACTTCTCAATAATCTTGTTCTTATTAAGAGTTTCTTTCTGGACAGGTCGGTGGAGAACCGTCTTGTCGTCCAATAACTGGAAGAAGTCTTTATCGCTAGATACGATTACCTTCTGCCAGTCCTCAAATTGCTTTAAGTTCTTAATAAAGGCAATGAGATCGTCAGCTTCCACCTCTGGAAACATAAACTGTACGACTGGCATATTATTAATGTACTCGATTAGACGAGCCTGTTGCCATATCTTGTTTGCCAACTCTTCGTTTTCTGAGAGGTTCCTGATATCTCTATTCAGGCGGATTGGCTTTCTTCCGCTTTTGTAGTCCTTCTTGAGTGACTTGCGGCGCTTTGAGCCTCCGGAGCCGTCCCAACAAATCACAACCTTGTCAGGTTTTGACTCTCTTATCAATTTCTGTAAGATTTTAATAGACCCCTTGAGGCCCCCGATCGGATCGCCGTTCTGCGACAGAGAGGGGTCAACAATATAGGCCCTATAGAACATGTTTAACATGTCTACAATAAGTAAACGCTTCGACATTTTATAACCTTTTAATTAGTAGTTAGTTTTTCTGTTGCTGTGCAACATTTTTAATTCTGAATGAGTAAATCCCATTCACCTTCATAGCTGCGGTGGTTATTTTTTCGATGTCTTCTTTAACAGACGGGGATACAGGAATAAACTTAATGTTACACTTGGTTAGCTCAACATACTTTGAAAGAGGCTTTGCCGGTTCAGGCAAGCTCACAACAGTGATACTACAAACTCCACGAACTTCGTCAAGCAATGCAGTTAAGTTTTTAGAGCGATCTGACTTTATGATTGCGACCGCACGAAGCGGTTCTCTGGTCACGTCCAGGGCCTCTCTTAAAACGTCTCTGATGTCTTTCTTAGTGAACATATACATCTCCGTACATATAAATAGTACGTTGTCTATAACTTATAGCTTTCAATTTCATTTTCATTGTAAGTATAGACAACTTTTTTAACGCCACAAAATTTTAATATATTGTGACACATCTCACAAGGTCTAGAAAGTCTAAACTCTCCTTGCTTGTTAATTCTCACCACATAGACCGTTGCGCCTTCGGTTATTGACTTGTCAATTCCCAAGATACAACCAATCTCAGCATGATGTGTCGCAGGTCCCCGATCATCGGGTCGAAATCTGCTTGCAAATGAGTTGTAATTTGATTTATTACAAGATGCATTTATTACAGAACCACCTTTTACTAAAACAGCACCGTGACGAATCTTTCCGTATTCGCTTTGATAAGCCATACGCTTTGCTAGGTCAAGATACCTTTGTATTCTTTTAGATGCTTCCGATATAAGCACAGAACCCCCTACGATGTTAATAATATAGCATCGTAGAGGGCCTTTGTCAAGACTTTTATTTTATTTATTCTTCTACTTCATAGAATGAAGCAGCATCACCAGTTTTTTCTTTGAACTTCAAAATGATCTCCTCATCCATAAGCTCCATAATTCTAGTTCTGAATTTTTCGTCTTTAAGTTTCTCAACCCAGGTGGCATTCTGAAACTTCTCCTCAGTACCGTCAGCGTGGACCAGTGTATACCAAGCGCCACCAGACTTAATATGTGGTGAACCCTTGATGGCCTCTAGCCAGCTTTCCTCATCTTGCACACCCACTTGTTCTCCCCAGAGAATCTTAAATGTGCATTGCCTGCCGGCAGTTCCGAAACGAGACTTTTCTAATTTAACCTTAACTTGAGATCCAATCCTAAATCCTCGCTCATCCATAATGAAGGAGTTTTTAGCTTTACGACCAGTGAGCCATATCCGCAAGCTATACGTATAATGCATAGCCTTGCCACCGGGCGTGAAATACGGCGTGGTCATTGCTTCTGCTACATTGCTTGTAATGTTAGTCTTAAGTTGGTTAAGTACTAACAGTGTCGCCTCTGCATTAGCAATAGGTTGAACCAATTTAGCCATGCCCTTGGACAAAATCCTCGGCTTGACTGCCATGGAGGACAAGGGGTTAAAGTCACCCTCTTGATCTGCAACAGAAGGAGTCAAAGCCAGACTATCCCAGATGAATAGCATTCGACTCTCATTATTCTCCAGAAGATCTTCGATAGTCTCCAGCACAAACTCAACACTGTTGGCCTGTACATACAAAAGCCTATCTAGATCACAACCTGCAGATTCTAGAAAACTCGGATCAATCGCTGACTCCGAGTCGAAATAAATAACATCAATTCCCATGTCCTGAGCGCTAGCTGCCACTTGGGCTGCCAAGAATGATTTACCTGTAGCTTCTAGACCAGCAATTTCGGTAACCTTTCCCACCGGGATACCTGCTAGTCTTCCCCTACAAATAATTGAATCCAACCAGCGCGCACCAGTTGGAATCCATTCCTTTACTTGTGTTGGGTTTTCTTCACTTAGATTGTGAGCAACTTCAACACCTGCTTTTTTGTTAATCAGCTTCTGCATTTCTCCAATGCTTAGTCTGCCTAACTTAGTCTTTTTATTGCTTTTCGCCATATGTATATCCTATTTATAAGCACAAAAGACGCTCAGGCAGTGCCGCTTTGTCTACCGGGGGGAACAATAGAGATTGCATGCACTACCTGAGCGTTTTTCTAACCAAGCAGTTCTTCGAATGCTTGGTCTACTGAGCTAGTCTCAGTAGTTGTATCGGTCGTTTTAGTATCGCTGTTACCGAAGCGAGTCGACTCCTTAGAGGTCTCCTCAGCGTCCTCCTCTCCCAGAAGGAAGGAATCAAGCATTCCCTGTACATCCTGCGTACTCTTCTTCTCAAAGAGAGAATCAAAGTCTGGGATAGCCGAGAGATACTCCTTGGTTGCCTTCTTGGTATCAGCCATTGCTGACGACCGTCGGCGAGGAGTAATGCTTGTCTGCGGGAACGTGGCTCCCGGGGTCTTTCCGTAGGTAATCACAAGGTCAGTGCCATCCTCTGCATCGGTGATATCACCGTAGTCAGGATTCAGGACTAGTCCGAGCAACTCAGAGTATGCATTACGGCCGAAGCCCCATACCTTCACGCCCTCGTCTTCCTGGCCTCGTACTAGAACAGGTGAGAAGAATCGCTGGCGGGCATTCAAGCTCTTTGCCATCTTAATGCTCTCTGCATCACCCTCGTTATAAAGACTCTTGACAAAGTTGCACACAGGGCATTCCTCGCCAAAATTCTTCTTATTGCACAAGAAGCCCCCATGATTTCCTACGTTATAGTGGAACCAGTACTCCTTGAATGGATCTCCGTCGTCGGTCGGAACAATACGGATAGTCGTATCGCCGTCCTGTGGACGCCAAAAGTTGTTTTTATTATCGCCTCCGCGATTGTTAAGAGAAGCTAGCTTCTCCTTCATTTTACTCATATCAATTCCCATAATTTTCTCCTTTTTGGGCTAGAGTATGCCTAGCTAATGTTCTAGACATCTGACAACTATTATACACTACTGAGCGAGGTTGTCAAGAATAAATTATAAATTATTTTGCTCTTGAATCATGCTCGCGCAAGCTACCGAATATGCGTAGTTTTGTTCGTAATCAGTCGAGTATATTCCATAGGATACTTTCATTTTTACGTCAACTACTTTGTTTCGGACTTGATTTGTTATCTTCTTAAACAAGCTGCCATCGTTTTTAAGTTGATCATCATTGATTGCGTAATAATACATCTTCTCTCGTGGCGTGTCAAGAGAATAAAAAAGTTTTTCTTCGCCAGTTATATCATCTACTAATCCAAAAGTAGCGATTCGGGCGGAATCGAGGTTGGACGAGAAAGTGTCCATTTCTGCCTCAGAATTCTTATAAACGTTTATCATGTGCATTGTAGAAACTATTAGATTGTTAAGGTGGTCGTAATACCCCTTAATCGGCACATCCCCTAGGACGTTCTCAACCAAAACGTTATCCACAATATACATCTTCTCGAATAGAGAGGATCTAGCGTATTGTTGAAGTACATTAAATACAACACGCTCTTGCTTTTTTCTGATCTCGGGTAAAAGCGAGGTATCAGACTTAATATATAAAATAGTCGGCTTTAAATGCTTCATTTTCTCCAAGATTCTTAGGCTAAGACCAGAGACAGTCGCGGCGCCGGCTACAATAAACATAGTGTCACCCTTTATCTTGTCAAAAAATGATTTTTTTAACCTTACTTTGTTTTCATATTCTTCATGAGATGCCTTTTTCGTTATTTGAAGAAAATTTTCACCAGTTCTCTTTTCAGAGTCTATAAAAAAGGTGGTGTATTGAGGGTAATTGCCAAATTGTTTTACGATATTGCACCCTGCGGTGCCAAGGCCGACTACATTCATTGTATTTTCCTCATATCAGCGAAGTTTTTACCCACAGATACATTGGCCTTGAAGTTTCCCAAGTCTGTACTTTGGAATATGTCAACTAGATCGGACAATATATGACGCTCGCTTTCATCTAGGTCTATAACTAGAGAGTCGTGAATACTAAAAGCAATAAAAGAATTCATGCCCTGAAGGCGCTCATTTATCGCCACCATTCTTCTTAAAAAGAGATCGCTGGACGTGCTTTGTATAATATAGTTTAGCGCGTGGTGCTTCGAGGCAGGTATTTTACGATTAAAGATCGTGTTCACGTCCTCTCCATCCCAAAACTTATTCATGATCTCATCTCTTCTATATACTTTTTCTAATTTCTCATTTTTGGCTTTCGAATTGTATAACCAGGCGAAAGCTTTTGTCTTTGCAGTGTCCCTGTCTATATCCTCGCAGAAGACGTTTTTAATGTTCCACTCATGTATGTCTTCGACTGGCTGCTTAACTTGCGACAGAGCCAAGAAAGTCCTCAATTCTGCCGCATTAAAATCTAGCTCTAACAACCAGTCGTTGTTTGGGACTACAACCCCTCGATATTTCTTATCTAAAGTTAAAATTGGAAAGCTACTTTTGGTCGTTGTTAGGCGACCTGTTTTTGTGCCAGCTATGTTATAACACACTTTTTTATTATTTTTGGACAGCTTCTTAATAAACTGTCTTGTCCTTGGATTAGACAATTGCTTATCCAAGCATCTAATATTTGTTTTTAGCTTTTTACTCTTAATGTCTTCTAGGGCTTTTGTTAAGGAAAGAAGAAAATCATAATTTCCAGGCTTAGAATATGTTTTGAACACATGCTCTGTAATCTTATTCTTGACGTCGCAGTATTCTAGCAAAAATCTCTTCGGCACCAAATCAAAAAAACAATTCTCATTCAAGCAGATTTTTGATTCTTTAAACGAAGTTAAAAAAGCTTTCAGTTCATTTGTTATTTTTTCAAACCTTGGCCTTAGAGCCTCTGGACAGACTTCTGCTAAGTCTTTACCCAGGCAATATAGGCTAGCATACTCCACTTCTTGGTTTTCCAGGTATGGAACATACTTCCAAGTCCCAGTCAAACCTTCAGGTAGTGTATCGAAATGAAGTTCTCCTTCAGCGAAGATCCCCACACACTCATTTTTATCATCCAATGTTTGAAAAAGCATTTAGTCTCTGGTTAATAGTTAAAAGTACCTTGCGGCGCTGACGGGCCTCCTGCATCAGTTGCAGTTTCTGTTGTTGCGCCGGTGGCTGCTCCTGCGGCCTGACCTTGTGTATCAACAATCTCCGCCTCAGTGACAGGCTCGGTCTCTACTGGGCTTTCGGTTGCTGTTTGTAAACTATACTCGACAGCCGGCAGAGTTATTTTAGCAGGAGGTGCTGGTGTGTATACGAAGTCTTGCCAGCCGTCCTGCTTGAAAACGTTTATTTCCATTCCGGTATTTCTTTGTACTAGGTTATCAATATAAACCATAATTCGACGATTGTCAACAATTCTCGACATTCTAAATATATTTTTTTTAGCTATGTCATAATCATTCTGCTGGAGTTTAGATTTTGTCTCTGCTGCTCGTAGCTTTAAGTACTTGTCTGCCCAATAGTTAATATCATGCTTCTTGTCTAGTGACTCTTGTGTCACAGCGGTTCTTTCTATTAGTGTAGATAATGTTTTATTTTGTCTTCCGCAATACCTTGTTTTTCGAATGATCGGATCCGCTCCCACAAGGGTGTTGTAGAAGCCTATCGTATATTGCTTTAATAGATCAATATCATAATCTATCGACTGGTAGTAATAGTCATTAAAGACTGTTTTGTAAGTCAGCCCAGATTCATACATATATTTCTTCATAGGCATCGAAGATAGATCTGCGATAAGTCTCCATGGAATATTTTTGTCAATAACAAATCCAAACTTCTTGGCAGTCTCCTTCAAGAGTGGGAAAAACTCATCTCTTAAAAATAACTGATTTTTTACAACATCATTATTGTTATCAAATTCATATAGATCTATTATAAGACCACTTGATTGTGGAGAGCACGCTCCGTGCCCTAGAAAACCAGTAAATGTCATTGGAATTTGAAACTGTGAGGCCGCGCTAGTTGCGAATTTCATGAAAACCTTCATGAAGCTAGAAAAATCTACAATACTTTCATTAACATTGTTTTTTCTTATGTGAGAATTATAAAAAGAAACGTAAGCCATATCCATCACTCCAAAAAAAGAGCTTTGTGGTGAGGTCCAGCCGCGGGCTGGCTGTAGATTAAATATTAAAGACTTTTCATAATTAACTCTTTTCGATAAAGCTGCGCGTCGGAGATAACCTCTCATATCTTTAAAAGCATTAGCGACAAAATCTAATACATATATGCTTTGTGATGTCTGCGTGCTCTGTATGGTTCTTAAATTAGCCTCTGAAGGATAGATAGCTCTACGCTCGCTGTTGACCCTGCCATATAGCTGTCTAGCTTCTGTGATATCCACTAGCTGTGTGCCAGTTTCAAAAACAGAGTCTTTTTCTTTATACGCTTTTTTATGATTAAAAATTTTCACCAAACTAGTTTCGTCTGGCAAAAGAGTAGATCTATCTGTTTCTGGTAAAGCCAAGGTTTTTCTCCCTAAATAAATATATCACTATTCAGTTTTTCTTTTTGATTCGCCGGTGCTATTGTATTTACAAGTTAGTGTAGTTTCATAGCCAGATCTGCTTAGTTCACCTTCGACTTTTGTAATTACATACATGCCGCCTAGGCCTAATTGTATAGCGGTTCTTTGGTCAAGGCCCATGGTTGATGGGTCTAGACGTACATATTGGCCGTTTCTAAATAATGTGTTGCCTACTAGTTTAACTGTGGCGTTATAAACCTGCCTGAACTCTCCCAATGTAAAGCCTTGTTCGCTTTGTCTTTGTTCTACTCTCATCTCTAATTGATATGGAGCGTCGGATTTAGTAAATTTGATGTTCTTTACAATACCACGGTCGCGGCCGATTCCTAAATTATAAACACCATTCTTATGAAAGTCTACGTTAAAACTGTTTACTCCGTAATTAAAATTATTCTCTTCACGCACAACACCGTTAAGAAAAACATAGTTTGCAGTGGTAACTCTCTTTCTTCCGCGGAGGTCTCCGCGTGATGCTAAATTATTTTTTGCTTGGCTGGCAAAATAATTTACAGAAGTTCTAGGGTATTTACCATTTACTCTAGCGATGGGCTCGCTCAATTGTCCTGCCGCGGCGCCTTTTAAATTTAAAGCGATAGGTGACATCATCAACGACGGAAACTCTTTGATATTTCCAAAGCAAGTTTTTTGTCCGAGAGCCTCGAACGCCAAGTCTGTTACCAGGCTGCTTAAAAAGTCGCCTAAGCTCATCCCTGTAATTCCTTTAGCAATTATATTTCTATAAATCCAATCCGACAATGCTTCTAGGCTAATCGGTATGTCTGCTAAATTAACATTTTTCATCGTGCCGTCTGTTTGTGATACGTACTGTACTGGGCCGGAGACTATCCTAGTCAATCCTAAGTGCGGTTCCAACTCATATAATACCTCGCAAGCAACGTCCATGACATCGCCAAGGTACATAAAGTGAACTCTATGTTTGTCGCTGCCTGGTACGGCGTCTGCTTTGCGCTTATTAAAGTCAAAATCTGATTTTGGGGCAGTTCTTTGACTAACAGAATCACCATTCTTGACTGCTTTAAGTCTTTTGTCCTCCTGTTTCTGCATTGCTGTTAGGCCTTGTCCTAATTGAACCAGGCTGGGACTTTTTCCGGTGGTGCCTGTAGCTATTTCATCTTGCATCCTTGATTGCCCGGGCAACGGGGGGCCGGATGGCGTGGTGAGTACTCCTGACTGTCTCATTATGGCCGCGGCTCTTGTTCTAGATCTTGCAATATTAACGTCGTCTGGAAATAGATTTGCTCTAGCAATTTCAGTTATCCATTTTTTTGTTAGCTGAGGATCTAAATCAATAAATTTTATTTTTTCTGAGCCTTCGAGCCTATCTAATAGTTTTCTGTACCTTGCTATTTTTTGTGATTCCTTTGTAAACTCCACCTTTTGATCTTGAATTTTCTTATTTCTTGAAACTTCTTTCATATCGCTTTCAGGCTCTATCAAGCCGAGGCCGCGGCCGGCGGCAGTGAGGGCGGCCTTGGTCATTCCAATCGGGGTGCCGTAGTCGATTAGAGTTTCTAAAGTCGTTTTTTCGCCATCGAGAGCAGATCTCTCCAC
>TARA_R100001163_G_scaffold2189_1_pt1 | contig 20276 bp, 11 predicted proteins | sample TARA_R100001163 | Tara Oceans TARA_R100001163 (sample SAMEA2621285) | marine metagenome | biome: marine biome (ENVO:00000447); feature: deep chlorophyll maximum layer (ENVO:xxxxxxxx); material: "saline water (ENVO:00002010), including plankton (ENVO:xxxxxxxx)" | depth 120 m
AATAGTACTATATTGAAATAGATCTTTATATATGCTTTTAAATAAATTTTTCTTTTCTTGAGCGTTAGCAGATACCGCAATAACCGCCGCAAAGAGGACAAGGATTAGTTGTTTCATTTGTCATTTTTTCTAGTTTTACGTTTTTTTCTTTTTTTCTTCTCCCACTCTGTAACAATATAAACTGCAACCGTTATTTCTTTAGGTTCTACACAGTGGTTTGTTTTAATTACTTTTACTTTATAGTTAGGTAATCTTTCTTCTTCAACAGTAATACATTTCTTTTTTTCTTGAGAAAATATATTTACAGTTAATAATAATAATAAGATTAAAGTGTATTTTTTCATTTATTTATATTTTTTAAACATTAATTTATATAGTAAGCTGTTCCAAGCTTGTTGAATTTTATCGATTAGTTTTATAATTTTATTTTTCATTTTTTATGTTTTACGTAATATTGTATTGTACCATCAGGTCTTTCTACTTGCATGTAATCTACACCTAGCTCACCTGTTGGTTTATAATGATTTGGTCCTGATAAAGGTATTTTTTTAGTAAATCCTTTTGCCTTAACATCTTTAACAGATTCTTGATATTTTTCTTTTATCTTTTCATCTTCTTTATTTTCACGATCAATAGTACTTTGTCTACCATAATATGGTAAACCAAACTGCCAACCGCTCCAACCAAGTACTAAAGCAACTCTTTGCCAAGTTCTTACTGATTCATCAGAAGCTTGTCTTAAGTTATTTACCTTCATTAATACTCTATCAACAGGCGCGTTAGTAAACGCCGCTACAATTTGAGCAACTGCTAAGTAAGCAGGATTATCTATACTCCAACCTCTTCTTTTTATTTCGTCTCTTTCAAATGTAAATGTTCTACCAGCTGATTTAAGTTTTCTAAATTTAGCATCTATAACTGAACTTACATCAAATACATCATCAGGTATATCTCTATAATCAGGTTTATTTTTAGTTGACTCATCAGCTATACGCATAAGTATATTTTTACTTGTTGCAATTATTGCTCCACCAAAACCAAGTCCAAATAATAAAGAATCAGTCATACCATTTAAAGTATTAGCAAATCTTTCTTGTTTTCTTTCATCTTCTTCTTCTTCATCTTCAAATAACATTGCGAATAATCCTTGTTGTAAAGAATTAAATATTAGGTTTTGCATACCAACATAATAAACAACGCTTGACATGTTACTTAAATCACTTTCTCGCTGTGTCATGCCAGGTTTTTTACGTCTGTTATACAGATCTAATATAGATTTTTTAGTTTTTCTATTCATCTGCATTGTTATGTTTTGAAAAGATAACAATACACGACCAGCAATACTAGCTTGCTGAGATGATATTCTTGCCGGATTACTCGACTGTTGAGTTTCTTCTGCTATTGCATAAAAATCTTGAAAAGCTTTTTCATCAGCTTCTGCTTCAGTATATAATTTACCCGTATCTTCGTTTACTCTATTTAACAAAGCTTTTTTACGGTTAATAAAAAATGTAGAACCACCAAGAGCAATTGCAAAACTATCCATCACTCTAGTTATTGCAAAACCTTTATCCATTAAAAAGCTAAAAGCTCCTTTAATACCTCCTTTTTTGGCAGCGTCAGCAAGTTCAGCTTCATTTACATTAATTCTTAAACCATCACGTCTGTTTATTAAATAATCAGAGTTCATTAATTTCATAAATGTAGGCCACATTTCTTTACTTCCAAAAGCTTTAGCGGCTGCATATAGATTATTATCACCCCAATTTATAAAATTTACCGTTGATAATGTTTGAAGTAATCCAGATCTTGAATTTAAAAACATTACGTTAGCAACAGAGGCGTTAAGCCAATCAAGCATTTCATTTACAACTCTAGCGCCACTACCAGTAATTACAGGTCTATTGCTACCTGACTTCATTCTACGTATAGAATCTTTTAATGCTTCTACATATTTGCTTCCATATATAGCTTCAAGCTTATTTAAATTTTCTGGACTAAATATAATATCTACATTTTCATTAAACTCAGACATTAACTCAGATCTAAATGATCCGTCCATAGCATTTAATATATCATTTTTAATACTTCCACCTAACCAATTTTTACCTGGTGCTGGATATTCAGGACCTCTTTGTATTGACGCTAGTTCATCAGCAAAAGTTTGAAGTTCAATATCCGCTTCTACTGCTTTTACTAAACGATTAACATCTCTTTTTGACATATCAGGTATTTCATTACCTTGCTTATTCCATAAATAAACTCTTACAGCTTGTTCTTTATTAAACGGTCCACCATCTATTTCCTTTAATAATGGATTAGTAAAACTAAGTTTACTACCTTTTAATGTTGGAAACTTTTTTCTTAAAGCAGCAAAATCTCTACCAACATTTACTTTTGCACTTAACAATTCTAGCTCTGCTTTATTATAAGGATCAAGTAAATTATCATTTATCCATTTAGCATGTCTATCACCTTGTTCGCCTTTTCCTCTTAAAGCATATGTTAATCCTTCAAAATCTTCAGCAGACGCTGTAATAGTAAGTTGTCTTCCTACACGTTTAAATATACCGCCATCTCTTTTCTTACCTTCTAATCTTGCTCTAACTGTAGAATACTTTTTAAATGACTCAACACCTGTGACTTCCTCAAGTATTTGGTTTATATCATTGTTTAATTTAACTTCTTTAGCTTGAGCTTGCTCAACTGTGTTTTTAACATCAACAGCATCTAATATTTGACTAACAGCTTTGACATTAGCAAATGAATCATCTGCAAAATAAAAATCATTATAACCTTCAGCGGTTTTATTTAAAACAAAATCAACCTTAGCTTGTGGTGATCCATCACCTAATCCTGTAATATTAGCTAAAGGTATATTAATACCAATGCTTTTCAAAAATTGTTGTATAGCTGGCGCAGCTGTTGCGGGTCTTGCAGTTAAAACAAATATATCACCACTACCAAATTTACCTTGACGTTTTCTAGCAAGATCTGCTAATGGTCCTTCTGCTGTGTTGCTAGCTACATTTTCAAAATTACTAAAATCAAATTCAGCACCTGCCTCTACAAGATTAGCAGCTTCTCTAGCAAATTCAGCGGCGCTTATTTCTTTTGTTTTACCGTCAGGCGTTTTTACTATAACCTTTTCCTTTGTTTTAGCAAGTGTATCATCAAAATCAAATACACTTATACCTTTTGGTTTTGGTGTTTTCTTACTAGTTAAAACTTTAGTTGTTAACGAGTTGGTAGCAACAGTTTTCATTTCTTCAACCGTCATTTTAGGATCAAATACTTCAGGACCTGTTTCTACAAGTGATTTATTTGTCGCAACATCTTTATCTTTAGCTATTTCTAAATCAAGTTTAAATTGTTTTTTAACATCAGCTTTACTCATACCTTTTAAGGTATTAATTATAGCTTTGTTTTGAGCAACAACTACATTTGCGCCGTCTCTAAACTGAGGATCTACTTCAACACCAAATATTTGTGGTATTGTTTTACCATCAAATGTAGATTTATAATCATTTAAATTAACATTTGACGCAGCCATTCTTACTACAGATGTTATACCCGGATATTTTTTTATTAAAGAATCTAGTTTACCATCTAAAATAGCAGGTATTATATCAGAATAATACACGTCAGGCATAGATGATTTATAACGCTTATTAACCTTTGTATCATCTGTATCTTTTAAAGCTCCTTGCATATAACTAGCTTTAACAACTGGTCTAAGAGCTTCTACATACTCAGGTCCTAATTTAGCTGCATCCATTAAAGGATTTGTAGTTGCTTTGTTAGGTTTACTATGTTCTATTGTTATTTTACTAGTTAAATCTGGTCTACCTGTTTTATTATTTATATTATAAAAACCATATGCAGCTGCATTTCTAAATGGACCAGATGTATTGCTTTGTGAGTCTAGAGTTTGAACTTCAAAAAACCAAGCATCTTTTTTATTCGTTTGTAAAAATTCAGCAACGTCTTTATAATAATCAACCATATCATCTAAACCATCTACTTGTTGATCTTTAAACTCTTTGGTTCCAACATTTTCTAAACTATTAGGATCTAATGTTTTTTTCTTTGTACTAATAACATCTCCTTTAATAGTTGTTTGAGGTGATTTTGGTACATCTTTTGTAGCATTATTAAAAGTAGGTTGAGTTAAAAACAAACCTCCAGCAATACCACCTGCCATACTATTACCTACAAGTTTTTTCCATTTAGGAAATTTATCTAAAAAGCTATTAGCCACTCTGTTTCTAGCTTGCTCAACAGTCTCCCCCGTTTTTTTATTGTATATATTATCTAAATTATACATTTTTTTACTAGCAAGTCTATCTTCTGCTTCTTTAACTACAGCAACTTGATTTGCTTCTTCAATTGCTTTTCCATCAATTGGCTTAGTAATAACATCTCTTTGAAATGGTTGAGATTTTTCAACAGGTTTTTTTAATGTTTCAGTACCTTTTCTTTCTAGCTTTTGTATTTCTTTAACATCAATTTTTTTAGACGCTCTAGCTTTAGGAAAAGTTCTTCCAGCTGGTGTTAAAGCTTCAACAGGTCCAGAATCTACAACCAAACTACCATCAGCTGCTTTTTGTATTTTCATCGGTCCTCTACCCATATCAGCTAAAACTTGGTTTGGTGTACGAGTATCTTTTCTTTTTCTTTTAACCTTTGGTTTTTTACTAAACTTAGCACCACTTTGTTTTCTTGAAGCAGCATCAGGATTAGCTGTTTCTAATATTCTATTTCTAATATGAGTATTTAATAGTCCTCTAATAGTCTGACCAGCTCTGTCTCTATAAATAGGTAGTTCAGGTTTTATTCTAATTAAATCTAAATAATCTTTTAAAGTACCTGTTTTTCTACCGTCAGTATATAAAGCTTTTTTAACATTAAGTGGTATAAAAGTACCTCTACCATCTACATCTAACGCGTCAGGTAGATTAGCAAAATCAGCCTGAGCATTGTCAATTAAAAAACGCTTTGCAGCATTTAAGCCATCTGCATCTGTTTTTTGAAAATTTCTTGTTTTATCTGATAATGTTTGTGGGTTAATGCCAAACATTTCACCATACACTTGAGCAACTGATGCAGGTATGTTTCTAGTTTGAGCTAGAGTTACATCTGTTCTTCCTGGATATGATTCTTGAACTGCTTCAGTTATTCTAGTTTCTAACCCGCCTTTATCTGTTTGTACTGTTTCTAACACAGCGTCAGAATATTTAGTTGTTTCACTAGGTAATGGTCTAGTTTCTGCAACTTCAGTTGTTTCAGTCTGTGTAACTACATCACCTAATTGATCAGCTTGTATACCAGGACCACCAGTTCTATCAACTATAGCTGCATCGATTTCAGGTTTTCTAGTTCTTATTGTTTCAGCTAAATATGTACTTACTTGCGCTCCACCTTCTAACGAAAAACCAGCTAATGCACTAGTGTTTCTAGGACCATATTTACCTTGACCAGATCCCTCAAACTGTCCTAATACTTGATCAATAACAACTTCTTTAGCAGCGTTCATTTCTGCTTCGCTATTAATATTTAATGATTTACTTATTAATGGCCAGTTTTTTTCTACAATTGCTTGAGCTATTGGAAACTGTTGATCTGTTTTGTTTTGTATCGCGTTGTTTAAACCTTGTTGAAGAGCGTTGTTATCTACGTCCATGTAAACTTCAGTTGCTTCAGGTAGTTTTTTACTTTCTACAACACCTAAATCAACTTCTGTTTCAAGACCCATATCTACTTGATCTTGAGTTTCTTGTGTTAAACCTTCGCCTTGTAATACATCTGCGTTAAAATCTTTAATAAAGTTTAATACACCTTCGCCTTCTGCAAAAGATTTGTTAATGCCAAATGTTTGTAATACTTTTTGTATAATATTTTGTAAAGCTCCTGGTTCTTTTACTGTAATATCTCCATTAGTAAGAGCTTCACTAGTTAAAGCCATTACCTCTTCCATTATAGTAGCTTCGTCAAGATTAGGGTCACTTTGATACTGCTGTAATCTAACTTTAAAATTATCACCAAGTTCTACATTGTCACTTTCTAAATAATTTAACAAGTCTCTACCCATTTTTGTTTTAACTTCTGGGTCTACTTTCATTAACGCAGCGTGTAATACTTCATGTTGTTTTGTAGTTACAACTCCATCAGCTTCATTAGAAGCATTATTAATTATAATTTGAGTTTCAAAACTACCATCATCATTTGGAACTCTAGTGATAAAACCATATGCTTGATCTTCCGCGGGTAATATATCACCATTATTATCTCTTTCTAAGTTTATTACTTCGCCTCCTAACTCTTCTATTGTTTCTATACTACCAATAAAGTCAGCTGAATTATCTACAGATTCAATACCTACATTAAGTTGATCTGCAATTACTTCAGAACCAGTATCAATTTTTGTAGCTATAGGAATAACCTGACCATTACCTAAAGTAACTTGTTGTGAGTCTAGTTGTTGATATGTTTCTAATACTGTATTTTTTTGACCTGTTAAATTGTTTCTTTCGTTTTTAAGATCTTCTATTAATTGTTCTTTTCCTTCAACTATGCCATCATCATTTTGTATTTGCTCAATTTGACTATTAACTTCAAAAAGTTGTTGATCTATAGTTCCTAACAAACTAAAATCTGTTTCAGACATTTGAGTAAATGTGTTCAAAGAAGTATTTATACTATTTGTTATCTGGTTAATTTTTGTTGCAACATTGTCGTTTAATATATTTTTAGTATTAGCAGACATTTTAGGATTATTGATTATTGTGTTATTAATACTTTTAATCTCGTTTTGTAATCCTGTAATATTAGATACATCTTTTGGTGTTTGAACTGTATTTAAAACACTAGTCATAAGATGCGGTGCTTTAAAATAATAACCACCCATAACTCCAGCTGAGTATTGATCCCAAAAACCATCCATTAAATTAACACTAGTATCACCTAATACATATCTTCTATACCAATTATCTCCTACACCTATTAAACCTTCTTCAAGTCCTTCTAATTGAGCATCTCCAAAACCTATTGCTGATTTTTTTATTCCATTAGCAAACATCCTAGCCCATTTATTTTGAGCACCTGGTAATACTTTTACTCTATTTAAAAGAGGAGACACTAGTGAATTACCTTTAGCAAAAGGTAAACTAACAACTCTACCTAAACCTAGTTCTAATCCCATGGTCATCATAGCACCACCATATTTTTGAAGAGCGGTATAGTTTACTATTTCAGGTTTTTCATCTTGCCATCTTTGTGTTCTTTCTTTAAATAACTCATCGCTTTCACCATCTTTTTGTGTAGGCTTTAAATCATTCCAGTTTCTATAATCTTCTACACTTTGTTCTTCTATTTTTGTAAGTTCTTTGTATTTATTACCACCAGCACTAGAACCTACAATAAGTAATCCAGTATGAGGAGATACTGTCATAGCCATGACTTGAGGTGTTAAAGTTCCTACGTTAGTAAAAGCCCATGTAGTGAAATCACCAAAATCTGTTATATCACTAACGCTTTTAGCTTCAGCAATAGTACCTCTTAACGAATCTTGTATCCATTTTTCGGTAAGCTCTATGTTGTTTGTTCTCCATTCTTCTAAATCACTTTGTACACCAAACAATGAAACTAATTCACCTGCTGGATTTACAGTTGATGAAAACAAATTATAACCACCAAACATATTATCATCTACCCAGTCTACACCAGCATCATATAAACTGTATACTTGATAAGCCATTTCTTCTACACCCATGAACATTTCAGTACCAGCTGCTTTAAAATTATTAACCATCAAAGGAAAAACACCATAGTTTCTTTTTAGCTTATCAGCAAAACCAGCAAGATTAGGATTTTTTTCTAACTCATCACTAAACTCATTATATTTTGCATTCAAAAGCTTCATCGTTTCATCTATCTGCTTATTGATGTTACTTAAAGCTTTATTTGCTTCGTTAAATTGGCTTGGAGTTTGATAGTTACCTTTTTCTATATTTTTAGCAACTCGACTAAGTTGTTTTAATAAATCTTCACCACTAACCATAAAAGTTTCTAGCTTTTTTGATTTATTATCTAAATTACTTTGTTTAATTTCAATAAACTTCTCCATTCGTTGTTGAAGTTCAGTTCTATCAAAAACATCTAGTATTGTTTTTTCACCAATATTAGTACCTAATTCTTCGTTTATTTTTGGTAAAAGTTTATCTTTTAAAAAATTTAAACCAACACTTGCGTCAGTTAAAAAGTCAACACCTACTTCATAAAAATCACCAAGATCAAAATCTGTACCTAACTTTTCAATATAATTTTCTAAATTATCAATAGTAGTTGCAGAGTTTAATTCACGTAATTTATTTTGATAAATACGAGCATCTACCATTTTCATGATTTCTGGATCGTTTAAATCAAAATCTTTATCAAGTATACCTTTTTCATTTTTTAACTGTTTTACAGCTTCATCTCTTGCAGCTATGTAATCTGGATTATCCTCCATCTCACCAGTTTTTACTTTTACTTTTTGTGTAGAATATATAGGTTTTCCACCTTCACTTCCAATTTGATATGTTTCTTCTTTAATTTCTACTCTTTCTCTTTGTTTATTTTCAACAAATGAAGTAGCTGCATCTTCATTATCTTCCTCTTGTTCATCAGTCATTTGTACACGCTCTGTAAATATTTTTTCTATATCTACAAATTCTTCTGTGGAAGTTTCATCTAACAATACAGTTTCTGATTCTTCCATAAAAGAACTGTATTTTCTACCTACTTTCTTACCTTGTCTTATTATACTTTGTCCTTCATCATAAGCTTCTTCGTCAATATCAAAATGTTTAAAAACTCTACCTCCAATATCAAAAAATCTAGGATCTTCTTTGTTATCTATTACGTCCCACTCGTCTTCAGTGCCATTTTTTCTAGTATAATAAACCATTTTACCATCAATAAGATCGTATTTATATTCATACGCCTTGTCAAAAGTATTCATAATTTCATTAGGTTTGCTTACAGCGGTAAGTCTTTGTTGAGCCTCCATTGCTTCAACATTGTTTTGCAAACCACCTAAACTTAAATTTAAGTTAGTAGTAGGTAAAGAAGTTCCTTGGAACTGATAATTTAAAGTATCGGTATTAGATGTATTAAAAATAGAAGAATTTATATTAACTTGTCCATCAGAACCTAAAGAAAATAAACTTGGTTTTTGTTGATTGTTAAATGAACCAGGAAAACTAAAACTAACATTTTCAGAAGATATTATTTCTTCTCGAGGTTGTTGCTCAGATACTTCTTCTTCAACTACTTCTTCTTCAACTTCAGGTTGAGGATTTTGTAATCTCCACTCTTCTAATAATCTTTTTCTTTCGTCATCATCAATATTTTGAGGTAGAGACAGTGCAAATTCTTGTTCTGTCATTTAATTTTATTTACGTGGATTTCTTTGTAAAAAAGCTTCCGCTTGTTTTTTCTTACCTTCTTCTAAATCAAAAACAGATGCATCAGCTTGTACACTAGGTATTTGATTACTGGTAAATTGCTTTAAATAATTATTCATAAAGTATTGTTTATACTTAGACATAAATAATTCTTTTTTATCTTGTTGTAACGGTAGATCTTCTTCATAATTCCAAGCTACAAAACCAGCATTAGCATTTTGAGCCATTTGATCATCTTCTGATACACTAGTTTGTGCTCCAATAAATACGTTCCATGCTGCAACTACAGATTGTTCATGGCTTAGCATACCTGCTACTTCAGCGTTTATAAAAGGTGTAACTTTTCTTTCAATTTTATCTAAATCATACTTAAGTATATTTCTACCTTTACCATTACCTATGTCAATAATTTCATAATCATAACTGCCGTCAGAATTTTTCATTACAAATTCTTCTGCAATTTTAGCTTGAGGCATAAGTTCACCTGTTTCAGGATTAGTTGATCCACCAGCCATAACACCAACTTCGCTTAATAGTCTAAGCATGTCTTTGTTTATATCAGGTGTTTCTGTAACTATATCAGTACCAGCTTCTAATAAAGCATCTAACGCTTCACTATTAACTATATATAATTCTTCTAATAAAGGTCCAGAGAAAATAATATCTTGACTACCGTTTGATCTTAATATTAATTCTACATTATAACCGTCACTTTTTGCAAATGTAGGTTTACCTGTTAATATAGAATTTGCTACCATAAAAGCATAATTCTGATTAACATCATAATATAAATCTTCTGTTATAGATAATTGAGCAGCTATATTTTGTAAAAAATTTAAAGATTTTTCAGGAGCTTCCATTAACATTTTTAATCTTTGATTTTCCATAAAACAAGTAGGATCTTCACATGTGTTATTTTCTATATCTGTTTTTAATTTAGCATATACTCTACCTGTGTTTTCATATGCGTTATCTAACAATTTAAAATTATAATCAACTTCGCTAGCTACATATTGTTTATTGTAACCTAACGCGTTGCTCTTGTTTAATTGTTGTATAAACAGATTAACTTTTATATTTTTATCTTCCATGTTAATTAATTATTTTCCACCTAAAGTACCAAACATACTTGCCGCGCTACCTATAGCTCCAGTTATTGCAGCGGTAGAATCTGCTTGTGCTTGAGCAGCTGCACCACGTAAAGCACCGATTTGATTAGACAATCTATTAAGTTGTTGCATGTCTCTAGCTTCTTGTTGTTGAAACACAAATTGATCACCTGAAACCTCTGCTTGTTGTATTCTTTTAGCTTCTGCTACTTTTTGTTGTTGTAATGTAGCTTCACCCTGAGCTCTTTGTTTTTCATTAGCAGCTTCTTGTTGTTCTATACTTGCTGCAACTCCTTTTTTAGACTGTAAAGCGGCTTGAGCTAAAGCTGTTGCACCACCAGCTCCACCACCTGTAGCTCTAATAGTATCAAGAGTATTAGCTAAAGCTATATCTGTTTGTTCAATTTGCATTTCTGCAGCTTGTGTAGCTACGCCTAAACTAGCAAAAGGATTAGACATCATACTACTTAAATCCGTTATGCTTTCATAAGGATTTATGATTTCTTGTCTGTTTTCTTCAAGTTGATTCAGTTTGTATTCTAGAGCTCTAGCTTGATTTTCTCTACGCCTAGCGGCTCTTTTAGCTGCGCTAGCTCCAAAAATACCTCCTGCAATTGATACAACGCCTCCTATAATTGCTCCTGCTGGCATAATTTTAAATTTTTATTATTAATATCCATTATTATTTGAATAGTTTGTGGCAACAGAAAACAATTGTTTTTCTGCGCCCACATTAGTTACTGAGTCTGTAATCATTTGTACAGTTAAATAATAACCTTTTAAACCACTTATTTGATTACCAAATACAACCTCGCTTCTCATAGCAGCTGAGTCGTTTACTAAGTTTGATGTATAGTTATTTTCTTTTCTATTAAAACCAGCATAATATCTAGGTACCGCTGGGTTGTTTGTTCCAAAACCATTTGGTGGTGCTAGGTTATAGTTAGCTCTAGTTATTACATTTCCATTAGAATCATAAGCATATTCACCACCTAAATAACTAAGTATTACTTGACCATTGTCATTATTGTCTATATATACACTGCTTGAAGAAACCGATTGATCTTGTCCAGTAGGATCAGATATAACGCTTGCGGCTGACCAACCGTTGCTTCCTTCGTAATTTATAGTTTTAAAATATTTTGATCTAGTAGGTTCTGGGTTGAAAATAAAAGTAACACTAGATCTATTATCAACTCCATAAAAATTAGCTCTATTAACACTAGTAGAATAATGCTTATACAGTTTATCACTATTTGTAGTGTAAAAATTATTTCTAACACTAAAGGCTTGATCTGGCCTGTAGTCATAGAAACTTGTCCAACCACCTACTTGCTCGTCCCATGAAAGAGTATTAAAGCTAGGTTTTAATGTTTTACTAGCATCCTGTTGTGTAGAAACTACATATTGACTATTATATAAATCCCAACCACCAATTATAAATCCTGGTGTACCAGCTAAATCTAATTTATTTAATTCATCTCTAAAATAATCTCTCATGCCTACGCCTGAAATTTCAGCAATATTACCTCCAGATAATTTTAATATAACATTGTTATTTTTGTCTGAAAAATATTTATTAAATCCATAAACCGCAAAACTTTCAGGGTTTTTACTAATACCGTATTTGCCTGGAAAAGGTTGTATAGTTCCTATTACTAAATTAGAATTAGTTATTGCACCACCACCTTCAGCAGAATATATAGCGTCTTTATCTATTAAAGCTCTACTAATTTTATTTTCTTGAAATATTATTAAATTAGTGTCTTCAGCATATAGTTTTTGTATAGATCCATTTGCTGGATCAGTTGATTTAGTTATATCTTGACCTGTTGAAAATACGTTTGTATCATTTACACCAGTTCTTGAATTATATATACCTGAATATATTAAAGAATTAAATCTAATGTAACCGTTTGGATCTTCTTCAACTAAATAAGCTTTTGCACCATAAGCAGTGGATGTATTATTATAACCACCTCTAATTCTACTTTCTTCTATAGCCCAGTTTTCTTCTTGTGTAGTAAGTCCTGATATTATAGGGTAGCCTGATTTATCACTAGGAATACCATAAGAACCCATCCACACAGGTTGTGATTGATTTATTGTCTTTTTTAATATAAAATTATTAAAGAATTTTACCTCTACTATAGCTCCCATTTATTATTATTACTTATTTTTTCACTAAATTACGCCATTATATATTAACACTGGCTTTTGTGTATAATTTCTTTTTGTTTTTTTACCACACTTACAGTCTTTATTTATAAAATTTCTCCAATACAAAGCGTGTTCTTTTTTAAAATCATGTGGATATTTAGGATATGTTTTAGCAAATCTTTTTAAATAATAAGTATTAGGTTCGTTTTCATCTATATAATCTACTACAAAAAAATCTACTAAACCTCGTTCTTGAATATTTTTTATTGACTTTACTAATTTTTCTTCATCACCTGATCCTGTTATAAAAATATCTATATCTTTTGTTTCTTTATTATTTAAAACACCTCCTATAAAATAAAGTTTATATCCTTGCCAATTTTGATTATGTATTTTATTAATTACTTCTTCAATTTTTTCAGCACTTATCATTACACTATTTCAAAGTTATAACTAGTTATATTAACTAAATAAGGATCATTACAACCAAGACCGTCACAGCCACAAGGCGAAGGATTAGATCCTGTTCCATAACTATAACACCAACCTGGAGTTCCAGCACCATCAATACCACCAAGCCAATAAGAATCTAAGCTACCACTTACATAGCCTAATAAAGTATTTAAACCTGTTTGATCTGGAGTATTTTGTTGGAAAAAGAAAAAGCTTCCCGCATAACTACCATAAGCTGATTGAGCAGCTGTGTAAGCATTTGTTTTATCAATAGTAACATCTGTTCCGTCTGCTAAGGTATTTATACCACCTACATAAGCATACCAACCTCTATTACCACTAATACCACTAGTATCTACAGACATTACAAGTACACTGTAACCACCACAATCATATTCACCAGTAACACATCTAAACACTTGCTCTGCATAAGCTACGTTTTCTCTTACATCAATATTAAGAACATATGTTGCAGTAGGTGTTATACCAGAATCAGTACCTGTAACTGTTAAAGTATAAATATCAATAGGCATAGAACTATTTTGTATAGCTACAGTTGCTTGAATATTTTTAACTAAAGTTCCAGTTACTATAGCAGTATTTAAACTAAAGTAATTACTACTTGTAACATCTGTTCCCGCGCTATTTACTGCGCCTAAAGTTATATCTAAATCATTAGTTCTTAAAGCTACATTAGCAGCTCCGTTTACAAAATCACAAGTACCTTGAGTTGTAGTTATTGTTCTATTAGTATAAACTGTAGATCCACTTAAAGGAGATTCTGTTCCAGCAGTACCTGGAGTTATTTGAACACCTCTTTGAGGAGGCATATTATCTGGACCAGCACTTTCAAAAAAACTATTACTTGATATATTTCCATCAACAGTAGTTGTAGTATTTATTTTAAAAGTAAAAAGCCTAACATTAGCATTGTCACCAAAAAATACATTGTTCCAATAATTACTTGTTATTTGTATATTAAAATCACCTGGATTTGGATTTGTAAGCGTAAAATAAGGTCCACCATTTGACGCTAATTGTCTATCTACACCGTTAGCGTCAATTGCTGATTCAAGAGTAACGCTAGTAATATCTGCATTATCCATATCAACTCCAAAACTATCAACTAAGGTAAAATCAGCTTGTAATATATCTTCAGCTGAAAAAATCATACCACCAGTAAATTCGTCCCATGGAGATGTGTTGAAGCTACTTAAACCAGCAGCACCTTCAGCTGAATTAATAATCAAATTATTTAAATCACTAATTAAACCAGCACTAGTTGTTTCCCAAAATATATCTAATAATGAATCTACAGGTTCTGTTTCATAAACTGATAAATATTGAATACCAGGTCTTTTTAAATTACCTAAATTAGGATTTGCAAACCCTGGACTAAAAAATAAAACAGTGTCTATAGGTAAAGTAATATTATATGGACTATTAGATGAATCTACTATGTCTAGTGTATTAGTACCTGCATTAAAAGTTGTTACAAAAACACCTTCAGGAACACCTATACCACTAATAAAATCACCTGGAGTTATATTTCCTATTACATTTTTTAAAACAAAAGAACTAGCGTCGACAACCGCTGCATTCGTAAGTGAACTAGCTACATCAAAATTAGTAGTAGCTGTTTGACCTATTTGTTTTTCTGTACTTATTTTAGCTATCAAAGGATTTGATTCTAATGCGTAAAACTGTGGAAAATAATTAGGTCTTGGCGGATTAGCTGCATTATAAGCAAATAAATCATCTATAGTAGAAACTGTAGAAACAGTATCGCTTGATCTACCTGGATAATAAGGAGTATTAGTTAATCCTATATTTTGTATATCTACTCCGCTATATGTTACAGCTGTAGATGTATTTTCAACTCTACCAAACAATTGAACAGAACTTCTAAACTGTCTTTGTTCAGGTCCAAGCTCTGTTAAATCTCTTGGTACTTTATTAATGTTATCATTTATTAAGCTAACAAAAGATGTGCCGCCTAATTCTAAAGTTTGATCTTCAGGATATGAAGCCATAATACCCGGTAGGTAAACATTGTAATACTCTTGTTCTGTTTGTTTAACTACTATTTTATAAGAATACCAACCTAATGGATTATAGTTTTTATCTGTTGTATCACTATTATATAATCCAGGCCATTTAGTAATATTATTTTTTTGACTAGGAGCTAATGGTTGATTAAATAAAACTTTTAAACTATCACCCGGCCAATTTTCTTGTTGAATAGCTTCAGTATTATAAGCTGAATATATTGTATCACCAACAAAAGAAGAACCTCCAACCGCGCTTATTGTATCGTTGTTAGATAATATAACACTAGACTGTCTACCATATCTATCTGATAATACAACCCCAACTTGATAGTTTCTATTTTGTTTTAAAGAAGAATTAGGATATTCTATTTTTGTAACATTTTGTGTGTCTGGACCAATTGGGTTAAAAACTAAATTAGTACCAGCTAATGTAGCTAAAGTAATTGCGTTATTAAAAGTAACTGTACTAGTAAAATTACCACCTGTAACCTGCGTATTAGCAGGTATAGTTGCGGTTCCATCCGAAGTAGTAACAATACTACCTACTTGAATAGTACCTGTAACAGTAGAGATACCTACTGTAGCACCAGCAGAATAAACACCAGCTGTACCTTTAGCTGTTCCAGTTTTTAAATCAAAATCATCTTTAGCGCTTGCTGCTACATTATAATCAATTGTTTCTAAAGGAGTATGTTTATTTTGAAAATTACCATATATAACTCTATTACCTGATATTTCTTGTGACAATGCTCTAACAGGAGTTTGATCAAAAACTCTTATTATTTCATCATCTGGTAAAGTTTTAAAAGGTTTTTTAGATAAATACTTATAATCATAATAATCGTTAGCTGCACTAGCACTTACTATATCAGCTAAAGTAACTGTATCTATAACTTTAACAGCTAATCCATCAGATTCTTTATAAAGTATATCTAGTTCTGTAACTTTTAAACTAGAACCTAAAGAATTTGCTGCAAAAGGTAACGGAATTTTTAAAGTTATTTCATCTGTTTTATTTTCCATAAAAGAAACAACCGTACTTCTAAAACTATCTGTTTGATCATCTTTACTAGGAATAGGATAAGTGCCAGTATTGTCATGTTTTACATACATGAAATATCCGTCTTGTTTAGGTATAAAAGCAGCTTGAGTAAATGGAGCCATTAAAGAATATTCACCATCTTCAAATTTAAACCTATAACTAAATCTTACAAATTTATCTTCTAAATAATCTTCATCACCAGCAAAATTTTTATCATAATAAGTATTAGCGTTAAAAACTAATTCAGTATTATCATCTAACGCAGTAACAGTTCCAGTAGCCACTAATACTCCAGTAGTTGCATTGTATGAGTCAACAGTTGTTCCAGTGCTAGTCATAACTCCAGTACTACTATTTATATAAGAAATAGTTGCACCTGTTGCGCTGTAGGGATTTGTTACACCTAAACCACTTTGTAAAATATCACCTTTTATATTATCAATATCTATATTAGTACCACCAGCATGAGCGCCTCTACAAAAAGCAGATCCACCATTAGGCATAAACTTTGAAGTAACATCCTTCATAGTTGTTTCATAAGGAACAGTCGCTGCTGAATGTGAATCTTCTTGCCACAAGTATATTGGATCGTATGGATTATATTTTGCAACACTAATTTGATCTTCAGTGGTATAATGACCAACACCTATTTCTTCAGCTTTTTGTACATTTATAACTCTAGGTTGATTTCTATCATCTGTAAAGAATAATAAAGTTTCTAATAAATTAACACCATATATAGGATGTGATTGTGAAAAATTTAAAAAAGCACCTTGAACTAAAATAATTCCTGATGAAGTACCAACAGTAGCGCCAACATTATATTTTATTATAAAATTATTAGCTGAACTACTATATGTTAAAAACTGTGGTTTAGGATCATCGTAGTCTGTTAAAAATAAAAATATACATTGATCAACCTCGCTTGTTAAATAACCAATACATCTTAAGTTAGTAACACCTGTGAGTGTTCCAAAATCTAATGCAAGCTCGTTACCAAGCACGTTTTCTAATGACCCAACATTAGGACCTTCAGATTTACTTACCTGTATGTTTTTAGCATCTCTATATTCTCCATTTGGTAATAAACGAGCATCTAGGTCTTTATTAAGTTTACCTTTTAAAAAAGTATTAATACTTTGTGCCATTAAATTTTAGTGTTTAATCCATTTAGATTTACCTCTCATTACTTGAATAAATTCATCAAGTTTAATATTAGATAATCTTATTTTAGCGTTACGCAAAGCAGCGTATCTATCTTTTTTGTATCTTTGAACTATACCCTCTGGTTGATTAGCTCTTACTGAAACTATATTATACAATATACTTTTGTACATTGCGTCTTCAACTAATTTTGGTACTCTACTATCTAAATCATAAGCTAAACCATCAGATACATATTCTACTACTATTAATTTATCTCTTAAATTACTTGAAAATGTAAATTTTCCATCTCTTTCATCTATTCCAAACCAACCATTTATTTGAGCTAGCTTTGGATCTATACCGTATAATCTACCCCAATTCCAAGGACCATTTAAACTATATAAGTCTGGATTAGCAAACCCATAGTAATCATAATCTCTATACCATTGTCCATTTAATAATTTATCGTTAGCATTACCCCATCTTTCAATTGTTTGAGATGTGCCTTCTAAATTTTCTCCAAGATTATCTTGAGTAGGTATACCATCATCATCTTGTAAAGGTGTACTGTAAGGATCAGTAGTTAAATTATTTGCAGGATAAATCGGATGTTTTACACCCATATCGTCTATCCAATCAAAACTAACGTAATTTACATAGTCTTGAGGTATTACTAAAGATAAACTATCAGGTATTGTTAATTCTTGAGATTTTATACTTTTTAAAGTATCATAACTAAATTCTTGTAAAGATCTTTTAGCAAAAAATACAACATCAGATTTTTTACATGTTTGTATTATTTTACCATCACCAACATAACCTACCATAAAGTTATCTATTATATCGCCTAATTTTATATAAGCATAGCTACCATAGTTTTCTTCTACTGTATCACCAAAAGCTTTTTCAGGATTAGTACTACCATAATTACCACCTTCTAATGATTTTAACTGTACAACTAAATATACGCTAGCAGGTAGACTATCTGTTATAGTTATAACATTATTAATTACTGTATACGCTGATGTATATTCTGTCCAAGTTCCTGGAATACCTTGGGTACTTGTATATACTTTAAAATTATTTTTAACATAATCAGCTGTGTTTGGATCATAATTACCAAAAACTAAATCTGTATTAAAAGTAGTAGTAAAAGCCTGATTAAATAACGCTCCTGTTGATTTTCCTCTGAAAGCCTGAGCTCCAGCGTAATATTGTTGATTTGTTTCAGTTACTAATGCCATTATGATTTTTCGTTTTGTTCAACTTTACTAGCTTCTTGACTTGCTGTTTGAATTATTGTAGGGTCATTTATTATGACACCAGCATATTTTAATATACCTATTATAATATTACTTTGCTCAGATACATCTAATTGAAAATCTGTTGACGCTGTATCGTCGTATAAATATTGACCAAGTGTTCCAACTGTAAAACCCCATATTGGAGCTACAGGTTTTAAAACACAATTAGCAGAAACACTATTAGGTTTAGGATCTATTTTAATTATAACTTCCGGTGATGTAGCTGGAGATATAGTTGCGTTTGTTAAATATGCCAAAGGATATTGGCTTGTAGGAGCAGTTAATTTTGATCTAGTTATTTTATCAAATTCATTTTTACTCACTAATTGAGTTATAGAATCGTATCTAGGTTGTCCTGTATATGTAGATATTATTTCACCAACATTGTATAATGTTCCGGCACCAGTGTTATTAAATTTCCAACCATCATTTGCTGTGTTGTAAGCAAAAGGTTGATTGCCTTCAAATGGAAACAACTTATATGAGTTGTTTTTATACATGTTAAAGAAGTCGGTATCGTTTTGAGTGTTGTTTTGATTTTGACGATTTAATTGATTTCCATCTGGAAAATACGATTGAAATATTTCTTCTTGCACCTGTGTTGCCAAGCTATTAAATTCCGCTGGTGGAATATAACCTCTTTGCTCTTTGTTTAAAACGTACAAGACTGTTGTATATACTGTATTTACATTTACCGCCATTATATTCTTTTTAATTATAACATAGAGGCAGCTTTCACTACCTCTATATTATTATCACTTGTTAATTAAGTTTTTTATCTATAGATTTATAGATTTCTACACCTTCGTCTGTTTTTAAGAAAGCCGCAAATGCAGAATATGGATTTTCATCAAATGGCACGTTCATTAATTTTCTATCAGTTGATCCCCAGAAGAAAGTTCTTTGATCTTGTGATATTTTTATAATGCCGTTTTCTTGAGCTTTAATTGCAAAGTTTCTAAGTTGAACATTTTCATCGTTAGCTAGTTGTATAAATAATTTTGGATTATTTTTAGCAAATACTAATAAATCTCTTTTTAGTTCCTTAGAAGTCATAGAATTTACTTGTGAGCCTAATTCTACTCTCATAATTGCTTCTGCTTGATCAATATCTATTGTTCTCGCAGCGTTTAAAGCATCGATTTCCATTTCTAAATCTACTAATTCATCTTTAGCAATCTCTACAGCGCTAAATTCATAGTAAAGTTTATTTTTTAAAGGGTGATATAAACTTAACAGTTTTTGTAAAGCTATTTTATTAGCTGGAACTGTTAGTTTACCATCTTTAAACATTATATGTCCTAATGTTACTTCGCCTTGCTGTTCATCAACAAATGGTGAATTCATATTAGTTGCATATCTTAATTCTCTTTGTCTTTGTTGTTCAGAATCAAAATATAATAATGCATGTTTTTGTGTGTGTTTTGAAGGGATAGTTAATGTTAAAGGTGTTTTGTCACCAGTAAGTAAATAAACTCTTTCCTTCACTTCCCATTGTGGCTGTGCCACTTTTTCTTTTTTTGACATAATATAATATAATTAAATAAGTTAAAGGTATTGGGCGC
>TARA_R100001163_G_scaffold11614_4_pt1 | contig 20255 bp, 45 predicted proteins | sample TARA_R100001163 | Tara Oceans TARA_R100001163 (sample SAMEA2621285) | marine metagenome | biome: marine biome (ENVO:00000447); feature: deep chlorophyll maximum layer (ENVO:xxxxxxxx); material: "saline water (ENVO:00002010), including plankton (ENVO:xxxxxxxx)" | depth 120 m
TTTCACTTAGACTAAGTTGTGTATCACTATCAATTGCAGTAACAAAAGCTCTAAGACCTTGTATAGTTGGTACAAGATTTGTTACTAAATCTCCTACCTCAACAGTTTCATTAAAGTTAGCAGTTGAATCAATTAACTTATTTGAAGCAAAAGAACTTGGACTACCAATAACACTTTTATATCCTTTTATATGTAATTGTATTATTTGCATTTTATCTAATGTTATTTATAGTATCAAAAGCAAATTCTGTTTCTATTGTATAGTTAATTAGTTTATCATTCAGATGTGTTTTATAAGTTAGTTCGCTACTTGTAATAGTTAATGGTAATGTTTTAGATTCTATTTCTATCCAACAATCTTCACTCAATTGCATTTCTTTGAATATGTCATTATACACTTCTGGATAATATCCTGTGTTTAAAGTTAATCTCTCCTTACCATTTTTAGTAAGTATTTTTTGTTGATGTCTGCTTGTATCATAAGCTCCTGCAACTACTATGTTTCTTTTATAATCTTCTTGTTTAGTTGTTAGCCTTTCATCACTTCTTTTGAAAAACCAAATGTCTTGTAATGCTCCAAATTTATTTATAAATGTTATTTTATAAGGTTCGTATTTTGGTTCGCAAATATTTTCTACTGATAGTTTTGTTACTCCTGTTGTTGTATCTACATATATTGTATCAAAGTCAAATAATGTATATTCATTAGCAAACTCATCTAAACAAACACTACCTTCAAAAATACCACCAGCTTGTATCACTCTATCCTCAAACTCATCAGAACCATTTACACCATTTGTTACATATTCTATTTGTGCATTACTATTTGTACTTGAACTTATAGCTTTTGTATATACTTGTTGTCCGTTAAGTTCGTAAGTAACCTGTGTAGTTAATGATGTATCAACAGGTATAGTTGCAGGTGCATCATCTAACTTTACTATCTTAGTATTTGATTGTAATAATCCTGTATTGTTTTGTGGATTTTCTCCTTCTTCAAAATAACCATATCCGTCAAAACCTTTATATTGAAAAAATGAAGACCAAGTACCTGTAACATTTGTAAGTTCTATTTTATATCTATAATCAACCCAAACATTTTCAGTTGCATAATCTCCGTCAAAGGTGTGTAGTAAATAATCTCTTACAATTTCTCCTATTTCAAAAGTAGCATTTTGTTCTACTGCTGACGAGGTTAATGTAAATTTATTTGTTCTTGTGTTATTAGAACCATTGTCTTGTACTCCTGTATATACATATAATTCTAAATCTACTTTTACTAAATTTTGATTATAAAAATTAATATAATACGGACTTCTTGCGTTTATCTTACTCATCTAATTTTATGTTATTCATTAAATCAACTGCTAAATCTTCTGCAACATCTTGTGCAAATATTTTCATAGAAGCATTAAAAGCGTCTGTTAAAAAGAAAGAAGGAGCTATACCTTGTGCAAAAATAAACTTGCTTAATACATATCCTATTGACTTATATCCTCCTTTTACAAATCTTCCTTTGTCGTCTCTTAATCTAAAATTATTTTTCTTTGCCCAGCTTGATATTGTTGCTGCAGGTGGATATTTATTTGTATAAGAGAAAGGACTTTTAGGTGCTTTCTGTCTACCTTGAATTGGTTCTTTTCTAGCACTCTTACTTCCTTTTTTTCCTCTATTCTTAGTCCACTCTGTTATAATATTTGGGTCTGCTCCTTTAACTCCTTGGTCTACAAACTTAGCATAATCTTCCATAAACACTTGAAGATTAAAACCATAATCAGTTTCAAGATTATTATAAAACATATTGTTATACAACGCTCCGTCTCCTTTGCCTTTTCTAACAAGGTTATTTCTTGATTCAGCAATTAAATATCTTGCCCAAGCATCTAATAAATTTGTTAGCTCCCTGTATTGCATCTGTCAATATTGTTTCTAACTGTTAGTGTGAAATTAAATATCCAACCAGCTAATAAGTTTTCAAACCTATCCTTAAAAGGCTCAGCACTAACTGATGACCTTTCTACAAATGTGTTGCCGTCATATAAACTGCCATTACATAATTTGTCTGTAATGTGGTTACCAATATTTAACATTGTATTTTGTACATACAATAGATTATCATTCTTATAAATGTCTGGCTCGTCTGTTGTTGTGTCAGAATGAACAATATCCATAATTAAAATACTTACATCATATTGTATTATTTGACTATTGAAGTTTGCATTGCCTACAATTATATGACCTAAAGGAAAGATAGTTTGTTTATCTAAATCTATTTCTGTTATATCCCCTACTGTTACTGTTGTTATATTGTTGTTAGATAATAACTCGTCTCTTAGTATTTGTATTATTTGTAAATAACTTTGAGCTCCTATGTTTTCATTAATTGCCATTAAAATTCTTTTTAATTAATTTTTGTTCTATTTCAGTTTTATCTTTTTCAAATGCTAACATTGTTAAACACAGATTCATTCCTAATTCTGTTACAGCCTTAAATCTTGTGACGTCTCCGTTACAAAGGGCATAAACAGATTGGAACCAACCCCACTTCTTTCCAAATCCAGCAGAGCTTGTTCCGATAGATTGTTCTTGTTGAAAGAGTTCATCATAACGTTCGACAAGTCTATCCCTAAATTGTAAAAAAAAACATTAGAAGAAACTACTGCATCCATTGGCATATCTAACATAGCCTCGTGAAATAAGTCTCCTTTATATTCGTGTATTATATATTTTTTACCTTGTTTTTGTTTTATGGGTCTATACAACACTGCCATTGCTTTATGAATGTTGCTTATGTCGTGTATATTTGTATCTAAGTCAATGTATTCTCCAAATGTTATTTCTTCTAAGTCTGGTATAAAACCAAATTCAGAATCACCCATTTTAAATCTTAATACTAATTTTGGTTGTTGTTTTAATACATTATGTAAATGAATTACTAACTCATTATAGTCTGACACTCTTATAGAAGTAGCTTCTTTATAACTAATATTACAAAATATTTCAAGCATTTTTAGATTAATAAACCTATCAGCGTTTTCAATATCCTTATTAGTTTCTAATACTTTTTCATAAGCCTTATACTGCCTTAAAGTAATATCAGCAAGACTATCCGGAACACTTAATTTTAACTTCATAATGGTATAACGATATTTATTAGTTTATTTTTAAATCTAAGGTATAAAAAAACCCCTACATTTCTGCAAGGGTTCTAAAGGTTATTTCTATGCTTTTACGTACTCACGCTGATTTCAATAATCTAATTCAAGACCTTTATGCTTGAAACTTGGTTCTAATATCCTAAGAGTATTTAATTTTAGGGTTCCTAATTTAGCCAAGTGCATTTTATGGTAAATAATTTGAGACAACTTAAACACCTGCTTAACCTTGTTACTCATAGGACTTATTCTGCCTTTAGCCTTTGCCTAAATAATTATTTACCAATATTTCAATGAACTTAATAATATTTCTACTATTATACTATAAAGATAAATAAAACTATACTATCTACCAAGCATTTTCAAAGAAATATTAAAAAAATTTAATTATTTCACTATAAACTCAGCAAGTTTCTTATATGCTTCTTGCATCTGTTCCTTTTCATACATTACCTCATCAAAGCATATTCTTGTTATATTTGGTATATCTCTCATAAGGTTATAAGCGTTAAATGTTAATATAGTACCATTATCTGTTTCCATATTAACCTCTCCGTTTTTTCCTCCCCATAGGGTTGTAGTGCTGTCTATATAAACATCTTCTACGTAATTTGGTTTTTCCATTATCTTATTTTATTTAAACTTATTTGCTATATGTCGTATTTCTTCTTTTTCATATTGTTTAAGTCCGTGTGTTTGTTGTGCATACATTTTTATTATGTAGTGTACAAAAGTGCAATCGTTTTCATTTAATTTTATAGTTCTTGCTTTCATTATCTTATATTGTTTATGTAGTCTTTTATTTTATGTTTTTCTTCTTCTAAATCTTTTATTAACCAATGCTTTGGTTTAAATATTAACAACCAATCTAATTGTCTTTCTATTTTCCAAAGTTCGTCTTGTAAGTCTCTTAATTGTGTTCTCATTTAATTAGTTCTAAATATATAATAAAGTGAATCTCCTATTTTGTATTCGTATTCATTGCCGTCATAATGAGAAAAGTGATGTCCGTATCCGTCTGCATTGAAACAATTCTCAGCAGTTTGTTCCCAATCAACAGCTATCCACCACAACTTATCTAAACTTGTTCCGTGTAAATAACATTCTTCTATAGTGTCTTTAATCTCATCTTTATAAATTTCCCAAATATAACTTTCGTGAATAAATCTATATTCTTGTCCGTCTAACTCTACAAAGAAGTCGTCATAGTCGTGAAACAATTTATCTTCTAATTCTTTTACCTCGTCTTTATTAATAGGTAAATCTAATTCGTATGCTATACATTCTAATACTTGCCTTCTCATATTACTTATAATTATAATAGGTTCTACTATTTTCTAAAGTGTTCATCTTATCTTTGAAGCTACCTAATAACTTACCACAAAGAGGAATACACTCTGTCATAACTTTTGTACCTTTCTTAAGTCTTTTCTTCTTATAAGACCAATCTTCTGGCAATACCATTTCTTTTCTACCCATATAACCCATAGTCTCTCTATCTGGTTTTTCCATTCTAATACTACCATAATACTTACCTCTATAATATATTTCGAGGTCGTATCCTAAAATTTCATAATGTGATTTCATATCTATTAAATTATTTACTTAAAGATAATTAAAAATATTTAATAAAACAAGAAAAAGTTAGTTTATATAATACTTTCCGTATCTCGGTCTGCCTAATTTATTGACAATACTATACCTCAAAGCATCTAAGGTGTGATTAAAAGCGTCTATTGGTTTATTAGTTAGTTGTCCGTTCTTGTCTTCTATATATTTATAATTTCTAAGTTCTTTAATCATATTTATACTATCATCAGTAACATACAATTTATACCTTCTAATCATATCTATACTTATATTAATAGCTCCTTTATAGGTTCTTTTGGTATTGTATCCCATTCTATGTATCTCCTCGATACTCTTTGGTTCAGCTGAATCACACCATATTTCGTCCCTCCTATCCATACCTAACCTTTGTAACTCTTTTCCTATATCTTGATTTGTCATACCTGTGCGATATAATAATTCTCTTGCATACATATTGTCTCCGTCTATATATGTTTCGACTAAAGCTGAAGGGTCATTACTAAAACCAAAATCAAGACCTCTGCCGATTAATTTTGCACTTGGTGGTATATTGGGTATGGTTTGAAAATTAAAGACAAGAGAACGGCTCTTACCACGCTCTCCTAAGCCATACACTCTCCAATAGTTATCGTCAATATATTTAAGACGTTCTATTTCTTCTATAAGTGTCTTTTCTAAAAAAGGATTATCCTTGTATGTCGTTTGATGAAAATCAACATCTTCACGATTAAGTACTTTATCATATATCCAATGGTACTCATCACTTGGGTTATAGTCTAATATGATTTGTTCTGTGGTACGAAATATAAGTTGCTGCCAGTCTTCGTAGTTTAGTTCGTTAGCTTCATTAATAAATAGTAAGTTTCTTTTTCTACCTCGTATTTTAGTTGGTTGGTCTAATGATATAAACTCAATCATATTGCTATTAAGGTAGTATTCGTGAGTACTTCTTGAATGAAGTTCTTCATAATATAATTCTCCTTTTTTTAGTATATCAAAGAAGTCTCGCATCACAGTACCTCTAACAGAAGGAAAGGTCTTTCTTACTATCGTTATTGTCTTACCTGTGTTCTTTGTGCAATAGTTATAAATAATCCACAGTAGTATGTTATATGTTTTACCACTACGAGTTCCACCTTGCTCTACAATTATTTTCTTATCCGTATTGCATAGATGCTCATAAACTATATTACTCTGTATCGTCTGGTTTGGCATTTCTAACTATTTCTACATCAAATAACTTAGTACCCTCAAAGCCTGTATGTTCCATTCTCTCAACATAACCTCTTTTCTTTCCTTTAGTCTTTAAGTAGAATATTGTTGCACTTGTACTGCCTTCTAATATTTGTTTATGCAATTGGCTCTCTGCCATATCTAAGGCAATATTTTGTATATCATCCACTTGCTTCTTAAACTCCTCATCATCTTTACACCATTGATAGAATTGTGTCCTACCTATTTGTGCATTCTTACAAGCCGTTGTTACAACTCCAAAAGACTTTTCCAAGGCAATTAATACTGCTTTTTTATTATGTTCGGTTTGTTCGCTCACTTCTTAATACTATTTAAAAATTCATTCTTTGCATTTATATCATTTTTGAATACTCCTAATAGCTTTGTTGTTGTTGTATGTGTGTCGTGTTTCTTTACTCCTCGCATTTCCATACACATATGTTTTGCAGTTAATTGTACTGCCACTCCTAATGGTTGAAGTTCTTCCCACAGAAACTCTGCAACTTGTGTTGTTATTCGTTCTTGGTTTTGTAATCTTCTTGCATAAGTTTCTAATGTTCTTGCTAATTTACTTAACCCTACTATTCTTTTGTCCGGAATATAAGCTATTGTACCTGTACCAAAAAAAGGTGCGATATGATGTTCGCATAAACTATGAAAAGGTATATTTGTTTGTACTATCATTTCGTCATAACCTTCTCCTTCAAAACTTGTACAATTCCATTCTGGTGGATTTAGGAACTCTCTAAAGAACTTTACAAATCGTTTAGGTGTTTCTCTCAATCCTTCTCTGTTTACATCTTCTCCAAAGTATTGTAAGAGTCTTGTAACATTGTCTTCTACTGTTTCGTTTGTATCTTGCTCTTTGGATTCCCAAGGAAATACTAACCAATCATCTCTTAATTCATCTCTCTTATCAATTAACGCTACAAATGGTTTATTATATTTAGCGTACCGCTCCATTGTTTTTCCACTATCAATAAGGTCGTCAATTATAACATCAGCTTCTTCTATATTATTTGTAGGGTTGCCTGTTAATCCTGCAACAATCACACCACCTCTTGGTACGCCATAATATTTAGTATCTTTTTTATACTTGTTTTTTATTTTATTTAGTCTTGTGAAAACTTCTTCCCAATGAATGAATTGCATACTTTAAAATTAAAATTAGTAAAATAAATGTGTAAATGTTTATATGACTTTCGCCACATAATCCAAATAGGTGTTTAATTATTTCTTTCATACTCCTGTTTTTTTATTCCATATTTCTATATGTAGTCTTGTTGTAAAGTTTAAATATTTTTCTTTAGCTAACTCTACTACTCTTTGTTTGTTCTCGTTTAATAGTTCTTGATTCTCTCCTGCTGGCATAAGGTATATCTTCTCTCTATCAACTATAGGCAAGTAGTCTCTTTCTATTTCTTCCCATTCTTTATCAGAGTTTACAACAAATTTGAATATTGTATTTTGTTTGTTTAGCTCTTTAATAACTTCTGGTTTGTATGTCATTGAATTATCCATACCACTATTTCTTAACTTAGGACTACAATTCCATAAATTAATTTGTTCAAATAAAAATTCACTTGGCATTATTGTTCCATTAGTTTCTACTTCAAAGTATGCGTTTGCATATATATTATGCCTTATGTATTTAATAAATTCTTCTAAAGCTCCTTGTTGCATAGTTGGTTCGCCTCCTGTTAAAATAACGTGAGCACCATTTTTAATTGCATCAATACAATCTTGTGGTAATATTTCTTGAACTTCTTTTGCAGTTGCCTTCATCCACACCTCAACAGTATCACATCTAAATTCTGCTCCATTATGTAACTCTCCGTCAAATTGTGTACCCATACCACCACACATAAGGTTGCAACCGCCTAAGCGTACAAACACACTTGGAATACCTACTGTCTTACCCTCTCCTTGAATAGAGTAAAAGACTTCACTAATTGCTATCTTCTTCATATATAACTTTGCTTGATTTTGTTTCTGCGAATTCTATTTTAACTATTGGTAGTTCAGCTTCATTCTTTATTCTATTGAATAACCAAATAGCCATATTCTCTGCACTTGTTTCAAAAGGTAGAACTTTAAATTTTTCTCCTGCAAAATCTAATACTGTTGCTAATGGGTCGTCCTCACATAGTAAAAAGTAGTGGTCGTACTCTTTTATAATAGGTTCAACCTTATTGTCTATATCACTAAATAACATTGTAACTCCATTTGTCATAGTGCTAAACTTAAACGTACAAGTAACATTGTAGGTGTGTCCGTGTGGTCTTCCACACTTCTCCCCAGCTTCTTTATTTCTATGACCTGCATAGAAGTGGTATTTTTTTTCTATTTTCATTTTAAATAACTTAACATATTTTCAAAACTATTATCATATAAATTTTTAAACTTCTCATCTATTTTATAATCATCAGACAAATATTTTCTAATCGTTTCTATATCTCCTCTTTCATATAAACATTCTTCTGGCAACATTTCTGGATAACATAACGCCTTTGGTGCAACCACTCTACAATTATATAATAACGCTTCTCGTAAGGTGTAACCAAATGTTTCTTGATAGGCAGTAGATAAATAATACTTTGAATGACTAAGCTCAGAATAATAATCTATCTTTCTTAAATTATTCATATATGTTACATTATCGGGCAATTCATAACCACATTCTTTATTTGATGATGAGGTTATAAGAAATTGTTTTTCTGGTATTGCTCTTGCTATTTTTAAGAAATCGCCTATGCCTTTTTCTTTTGCTATTCTATGTGGAAAAATAACTCTATCTATTTTAGGATACTGAATAGGTAATACCTTATAGGCTTCTTCATTATTCCAAACACATCCTGTTACGTGAATCTTATCTTCATCAATATAAAAATAGTTTCTTATATTTTGTCTTTGAAACTCGCTTCCTACAAATACAATATCACATATGTTATGCCAAGACCTTTCAACAGAATCTGCCCAAGGTCCTAAGTTTTGTACAAAGTCATATTCATCAGCTCTACCTGCGTGATTAAAAGCCGCTACTTTAACTTTTATGCCTTGAAGTTCTGACATATATTTAACTGCATCTAAGCCACTAAAAAATATATCTGCAAAGAAAAACCAATCGCCGTTCATTACTTCTCCTCTTTGAAATGCTTGACTAATCATTTGAAGTTGTCTTGCTTTGAACTCAATAGTTCTTTCAATGTCTAAAAACTCTCCTTTTGATATTTGTTTCTGTTCCCAATCATTAGGATAGTAGCTTTTTACTTTTCCACTTTTATTTACAATGTTATTCATTAACACCGTATATCTTTCTTCTAAGTTTTCTAAGGGTATAAAATGTATCATTTTGTTATTATTGCTCCGTTTTCATTATCTTCTAAAACCTCAACCGAATAAGCTTCAAATGTATTAAAAATGTCTTCGGCTATATCCTCACAACTTCTTCCACAAAAGCAATGAGTCCTTAAATTATTATCATAATACTTTTCGTTTAGATAATCTTTTATATCGTGTTTAAGTCTTATTATTTCTATATCTCTGTCGTTGTGTGTTACTTCCTTTTCTAACCTTATGTAAAACATATGCCTATGTAAGTTTGATAAATAAAGTACTTCTTCTATTTTGCAACTCTCCCACAAGTGTGTTCCTTCTACTCTTAGGTTTATTATTATTCGTTTCATAGTTTAGCTTTTTTAAAATTATCATACACTAATGTATCATTTGACAAATGTTCATTCACATAGAATATTAGATTTGCCTGTAATGTATTAGCTATTGCTAAAAATAAATTTAATCCTAATCTTTTAGCGTATTTTTGATATTCAATATATGCCATTGTATTTACTAATGTAGCTATACTTTTAGCACCTTTATTATTTTCCAAATCACTAAATTGTTTAGGTGTAATTTTTAAACTCTCTAATATCATTTGCAATTTCAAAGGCATTTTTCTTTTTCTTTTTAGTATGTCTCTATGTGCTATTCCTTTAATACCATTATCAAAATATGAAATAATACCATATACTTGTGATGCTTGTACCCAACTACTACTATCTACAGAATGTAAAGGCAACCTAAAAATATCATTATATTGAACGAAACCAAGTGCGTGTATATCAGCTTGTGTTTTTAAATAGACATCTTGATAACGTTTCAACATCCAATCTCCTCTATTTGTTACACCACCTGCTACACATAAATGTTTCTGATTATTAACTGCATTTTTCACATAACTCCAATCTTTATCATATTCAGTAAAAACAAACATAGGATTAAATCCTCTTTTTAACATTGTTTCATAATTACTTTTGGTTTTTGCTTCATCTTTAACAACATCTAACATAACATACTTTTCAACCTTATGTGCATTGTCTTCTAAATACTCGCAATAACTATCTAAGTTTAATTTACTAATTGTTTTAGAATTGTAAATAGTAAAGGCACCGCTATCTATCATCACATTAACGTTGCCTTTTAAACTTTCGTTTACCACTAAATCATTAAAACCTTTGCTCTTACCTGCATAGGCATAACTTATTAAAATGTTTAAATAAGTATCATTTGATTTCACATCCAAGATAGTTTTCATTTAACCAATTAGATAATTTTTCTGTTATTTCAGATTTTATCTTTGCATTTTCTGTGTCTAATGATATAACTATCCTGTCTTCTGCCACTTGTTTTTTTTCTGCTTCTTCTATATAATCTAAATCCTCCCAATCGTGTTTAATAGAATCAAGTCCCCAATCTTCTAACTGCTCATATTCAAATTGGTTGCCTAACATATCCCAATCCCATTCTCCAAATCCTACGTTGTCTTTTATTATAAATTCTCTTTGTTGTTCTTCTGTCAAATCATTAGCTTTTACAATATAGACTTCATTCAGTCCAGCTTCTAATGATGCTTTGTATCTCATATTGCCTCCCAATATTACATTTTTGTCATTGACAACTATTGGTCGAAGTTCTAACATTTGAGGAAATTCTCTTATGCTTTTAACAAGTTTGCTGAACTTATAATCCTTAATTATTCTGGGATTATCTGGATTAACAAGTACTTTTGATATAGAAACCTTTTCTACTTTCATAACTATATAACGATTTTATTCTAAAATTTTATTTGTATTCAGATTCTTTAATATCTACCTCTACTTGTTTTTCATACTCTTTTAATACTTCTTTGTGTATTTTATTTATAGAATTACTTCTTAATTTAACAACTGTGTTTTTAACGTACTCTATTTTGTCTCGGTCATTATTAAAGTATTCTATAACTGCCTTTAATACATTATCCAACTTAGGATTCTTTTTACAATATATAGGTTGATTCTTTAATGAATGAAATATTGTAGCGTGGTTAATCCTCCACCCTGTATATTGATATATTAAATCTTGAATTTCTAATAAATTTAATTTTTCAAAATTATATAAGTAATGAATAAATACTGCTCTCGCTTCTACATATTCTTTTTTCCTTGTGTTTTTTATAAATTTGAAACCAAATTGGTTTTCAAATAAATTTACTACCTTATTAAAATTTGTCATAATGTTCCTGTTATTACGTAATCATTTACTTCTACTTCTTCTTTTAAAAAATATTCTATAAAATTATCTATACCTTGTCTTACTTTTTGTTCTCCACTTAAATAAAATTCTTCACTACAATCCCATATTCCTATATCTAAACTTCCTTTATCTACCACTAAAAATTTAAAGTCAAAATATTGAACACCAAATAAATTACAATACAAATAGACTTGTATATCGTAACCATACTTTCGTGCAGAAAAAGGAAATGCCTTAATATCTGCACAAGTCTTAATATCGCAAATACTACCATTGTTACTTAATATATCTGCTTTACCACGAAACGGCATATTCATTACCTCTCCTATAATTGGTATTTCAAATTTACTATCTTGTAACAATCTTAGTGCGTGTTCGTTTTTTAATATAGCATCAGCTAATCTTTCTGCATCACCTTTTTCTTTTGCAGTATAAACATTGCCGTGTTTTTCTAACGCTTCTTTATATTTCTTTGTATTCTTGCTTTGTACATCTATAAATATTTGTTCGTGAAACTTTTCTGGTTCTAACAATAAGCAATGTAACAACCAGCCGTCTCTCAATCCTTGTGAAGATTTATTACCATATTTTGTAACATAATAATACTTTTTAGGACTATCATATAGTAACTTTATACTACTACTACTTAAAGCAATTTGATTTAGCTCTCCATAGTAATAATCATCATCATACATTTTTTTGATTAAATCATCTTTAATGTATTCTTTTTGGTCTAATAATGTTATTTTATTCGAGGTCATACATTTTACAAGTTTGTGAGCAATAAGTTTCTCCGTCTGTCTCTGTTTCACAAGTTCTACAGTAAGTTACCTCGTCTGCTTCATAAACCCAATAATCTATTCTATCTTGCATATTTACTTTTTATTAAAGATATTAAATTTTTTTAATTCTAACTCTAATTCTTCTATTTTTTTTTCTGCTTTTCTGGCTCTTATAATAGCTCTGTTTCTTTCGTTTTTATATTGGTCAATAGTTTTATTATATCCCCACCTATCTAATTGAAGGCTATTAACATAAAAAGCAATATCTGAAATAGCTTCTGCCATACGTTTTAGTTTATCAGTTTCTTTCTTTTTTATAGCATCTAATATTATATTCGCTATGAATTGTAAATTACCTTGATAATCTAAATCTTTTAAGTTTTCTATCTTCTTATTCATCTTCAAAGAACAAATCTGCTGGATGCTCTAAGTATGGCATTAACATTTTAGCTAACGACCAAGTCTTCCATTTCATATCTGCTATGTATTCTAACTCCTCTAGCTGATTATATAAATCTTCCACTAGTGGAGCATACTTTACATTTTCATAGGCTAACTTAGCCTTATGCTCTCCTTTTATTCTGTCTATAAGTTTCATAATTAAATATTATTTTTTATAAATATATAATAAACTATACAATTATCAAAATTTTTTAATTAAAATCTATAACACTTGCTAAATCTTCGGAGAGTAAATATACTTCTTTGTTTATTTTTTCGCCACCCCAATGTGTAGTAGTAGGGCATTTTTTTTGGATTAACTCCATTTCGTCTAGTTTATTTAACCAAAACCAATAAGTTCCTTTTGGGTCTGAAACGAAATATATCTTAACAACATCTTTAGGAAGATTCATTAAAGCATCATACTTTTTTTTTTCAAGCAATTTACTTTTATAATATTTATTTCTAAACTTAAATTCAACAACACACTCATATCCTTTAGGTGTATAGCCTTTTGCATCATAACACAAATTCAAATCGCCAACCCATTCTAATTTCCAATCGTCAAAATTATTCAATAACTTAACTAATCCTTTTTCTAATTCATTAGTTTTCTGTATCAGACTCATATATATCGTTTAGTTGTGCTATCCAATTCTTGATTGTTTGTGGATTACAAGTACAAGGTTCTTTATATTTGTGTTTATAATACCTAGCGTGTAATGTACATATCATTTCAAAATCTAATCTTGAAATTCTACTTGATAAATTACTAATAAATTTTTCCCAAACTATTTTATCCACTTCTTCCATTTGTCTTCTAAATTTATTTCAATGTCATTCCATTCATTTCTTCGTCTGTCGCAACCACAATCTTTTTTTAATAATTTACTTATTGTTTTAACAAGCCAATGTATGCCTGTATATTTTGTAAAATGATAAACTAAATCTCCTAATTTCATAATAATTCTTTTATTGGTAATAGTATTCCACTTGAAGTATTATTGTCTCCACCTTTTACATCTCTGTTACTTCCTATATATTTTCTACACTTATCCTTTAATACTTTTGTCGGTAATAAATGTAAGCTACTTCCAAAAGCGAAACAATAATAATCTGCTTGACTTTTTGATATACCGCTTTTCTGTCCTCTTGATTCATATTCAACAAAAACATTACCTGTCTCTGTAGCTTTTAAATCATATTTAACTTCTATTTTTTTGTTAGAGAATATATCTGACAATTCTTTTTCTTTAACCTGCCCTACTAATAAATCATATTTGAAATCACTATTGTATTTCATTTTTGTATTTTTTCATTTAGTAATTTTTCTATTTTATTTTTCGTTCTATAAATAGAATAATAATCAATACCTGTTAATTTAGATAGCTCTAACATACTATAACCTTCTATGTATATCAATTCGTAAATTTTTCTATCATATAAGTGCCAAGATTTTATTTCTTCTTGTATCACATCTAATTGTTCTATATACTCAAATGAAGATACATTACCAGATACATCATAAAATTCTGGGAAAGAAACTTCTACTTTTTTTTTCTTGCACTTATCTAAAAACATATTTCTTAAAACACGGAATATAAAATAATGATTAACTTCTGTTTCATTAAACATTAATGTCTTATCATATTTGCCATTCCAACTATTTATTTTTAAATACATATCTTGAACTAAATCTTCAGCTTCTTCGTTCAATCCAAACGACTTAACAATCCTTAACCATTTATTATGGTCTTTAGCTACTATGTTTAATATTTTTATCGCCATTGGACTCGCAAACCAAAACAAGTAAATGGTATAATAATTTCTGAATATTCTTCATACTTAGAATATAAAAATCCAAATATAATTCCGTCAATCATTATTATATCAATATGTAATTCTTCCATTAAAAAGGTAAATTACTTTGTTCTCTTATTGGAGCTTCTAATATAGGACATCCTTCTATTTCAAATCCTACATTACCTATCATACTCCTTAACTTTATAGGTTCGTCTAATGGTGTTGGTCTCCCACCTGTTTCAATTTCTTTTATTTTTCTTACGTGAATATGACTTATCATCCATTCCGTAGGGTGTTGTATGTATCTGTGTATAACTATAAAATCATCAGCTCTGTTCACAAACTTTCCACCACCTTCTACATCACTCGCCATTGGTGGTATAGGGTGTCCTACATATTCGTGTCCTATTGGGTGTTTTATTCTCAAAGCATTTGTATTAGCGTGTGTATTTAACCATACAGTTATATTATGTTTTTTTGCAAATAATCTTATCTCGGTTGTAGCTTGATAATCATATTCGTGTCCACCAATACTCTTACTCATTTCGGGGTCTTTTATTAAACTATTATAAGGGTCAATCAATAATCCGTGATAGTCCCAAGCCTTTTTTATTGCCGTTGATAGTTCAATAAGTTTTCTATATGTATATAACGAACTTGTATCAATTATTTTAAAATGATTATTAATAAATTCTAAATGTTCATCAAATTCAGTTTCTTGTATTTTATTAATTGGTTTCTGTTCTAAGAACTCTAATAACTTTCTAACTATACTATGTGGCTCGTTTTCACTACTGAATATTAACCACCTCTTTTTTAATCTCTTTGAATATACAAGCATTAAATAAAGTATAACTGTAGTCTTTCCAACATTTGCGTGTCCTAATACTACATTAAAATTGCCTTCTTTAAATCTTAAATACTCATCTATTTGTTGTACATCAATTTTTTCTCCCTCTTTTATTTTGCCTGTCCTTATGTCTTTTAGTTTGTCTTTTAAGTTCTCAAATTCTATTATCATATTTATTTCTTTAAATAAAAGTATTAAAAATATTTGATAAAAAAAATTAAAGTAAAAAAAAAAGGATACTTTTTATAGTATCCCTTCTTAACTAAAACAAACCAACCTTTTAAAAAGGTATATTTTCTTCCTCTCTTTCAGCTAAATGTTCATTCATTGTATTTTGTTTAACTGGCTTGAAAGTACTTAATGTTGCATATAATTTATTTCCTTTACTTAAACAAATGTCAATTCTACCTTTACCTTTATTTGCTTCAAAAACATCTTTGTAATCAATTAGCATTTGACTAAATTGTTTAACATCAAATTCTAATCTTTGTTTTACCCAATCAACATCACCTTGTTTAACGTACATTCCTTTTATTAATTCACTATTTTTCATTTCTTTAAAATTTTAAAAAATTCATCTGTATATTTTTCTATATCGCTTATAGTTGCACAATCATTAGTAACTAATTCAATAGCACCTTTAAAAGCTACTTGCCTTAATATTAAATCGTCTTTAGAAACAAATGCAGGTCTATCTTGTTGAAGTTTGCCTACATTATATTTTTCATTTGTAATCTCATAATTAATAGTATCTCCAACTTCTTTTCTAAAATTTTGTTTACTAAAAAAAGTTAGACTATCTCCGTTGTCAATATTGACTTTCCATTTGTTGAGGTCTTTATAAGTACCGTCACTTTTTACACTTGTTACTTTACCTGTTTTCATTTAATTATATATTTTGTTATTTATTTCTCTTGATACTTCTATATCTGCTTTGAGAAATTTTATCTCATCTCGCAGTTTTATAATTTCTCTTTGCAAAGCGTCTATCCTCGCTTCTTTAAGTCTAAGTAAATCTTCCATTCTTGTCATTGTTACATTTATAATATAATAAAGATATAAAAAATTTATGATAAAAACAAAAAAGCCAGAGAATAAATCCCCAGCTCTTTCTTAAACAAGTAATAGATAACTTAATAGACACTCAAATATAATACTTTTTTATAACTCTGCAAGTTTTTTTTTATAATGATTTATTAATTCTAATAATTCAAAGTTATCATACTTTACAATTTGTCTGCTTTTAACTTCTAATGAATCTGCAGTACCATTGCCTAATTCAATATCTAAATTTCTACCAAACTTATATTGTTCTCCATATCTAAACACATTACAACCTGCACATTGAACTTGACAATTTGTTTCGTCCCACCTTGTTGAATAATGTTTACGGCTCATAAAATGTCCGCATTGTAAATTTTTCCAATGGTCTTTTTTACCACAAGTAAAGCATTCAGCGATTCCACTATCATTAGCGTATCGTTGTCTTATATATTGAGAAAATATAGTATCAGCTTTTTTTATTAGTGTACTACGTTTAGGCTTTCTAGGCATTAAACTATTGAATTGTCTAATATTTGAATCATATGTCTTATTTCAGAACGTTCAAATTTGCCTGTTATCATAGCATTATAGGTTTTGAATGTTAAATGGTACATATCTTTTTCAGTATCATTTTTATTTTCTTTTTTACCTAAATGTTCAATTTGTAGATTAAAATTCATAAGATAGTTTTTTCGCTTAATCATATTTTATAACGCTTTTGCCTTTTTGCTTTCTGCAAAAGCTAATTTAATTTTGCATTATTATGATAGCGAAGTTATATTCTTTTTTTCACAAAATCAAGCATTTCAAAAGAAATGTTATTTTTTCCAATTTTGTGTAATCTTTTCTGCAGACCTCATTCCGAAGTAACCACCATATACTAATAGCAATAATGAAGACAATAAATCAATCCAATTTGAATCTATTGAAAATCCTTCTAAAGAACTATCAAGTATTATGTATATAAATAATGTTGCAGTTAAAAAAGCAAGTGTTAAAGGTCTAATGTTTCTTGTTAAATAACTATCGGTTTGATTATCACTAACCCACCTTTTAGTTGTTTCTTCCATTTCCTTATTCTGTTGCTCGTGTATAAGTTGTTGAAGTTTTATTTTGTCTTCTGTTGATATATCAGACTTTGTTATTTTTTCAATTGCTTCTTTTGGAGATACAACTCCTTCTAATACCTCTCCTAATGCAGGATTAATAACCTTAGCTGCACCTAATAGTAGTTTACCTACTGTTGTATCTTTAAACTTTTTTTTTGGCATATTATTTTCTGTTATCCCAACGAGCCTTTCGCCCTCTTATGTCATAATGAGTAAAGGAATTATATCTACCTAATCCTCCTTTTTTTATAAAGCCACCTTCTTGAAGTTTGTCTATTGCATTTGCTACTTCGTCTGGAGTTAAATCTTTTATTCTAATGTCAGCAGCTTTTCCTAATAAATGTTGGCTTCGCTTTGCTCCTTTAATTTTACGATTGTACTTTTCACACCTCCAACCACTATTAACCTTAATAGGCTCTTGTAACATATCTCTAACAATTTGTAAATTCTCTGCAAGTTCTTGTATATTATTGTAAACATCATCTGGCATTTGACAATCACATCCTTTGAGGTTGCCCTTGCATTCAAATTCTTCTATGTTAAAGTTTTTTGTCATTCTTGGTTTTATGTGTATCGTATATCTTTTGTAAAGTATATATAATAGAAGCTAATAGTAAAATAATTTTTAAACTATTTTCTACTGCAGTGAAACTTATCCCTAAAGAGATAGCGTTGAAACAAGCTAATCTCAAATCACTTACGCTCATATCATCAAACTCTTTAAAAAGTTATTCCATTTAGCTATTGACCAAAATTTTAATTCTTCTAACTTATCTGCTAAGTATCTTAATCCTTTTATCATTTTTTATAATTTATTAGTTTGATAATCTATTCCATAAAAACTATGTACTCCATTTCCGTCTGTTATTGTAACTGCATATGATTTCCAACCATAAGGATGTTCTTCAACATCTTTCCATATAACATCAACGTGATATTTCTCACTTAGTATTGACTCCTCTGTCTCGCTTCCTTCTTCAAGTATAATATTACCGAGTTTTACAATAGCAATATATGATACAGATAAATTATCTATTTTATTATCTAATTGTTCTTTGTCGTTAAATTCGTATTTCGCCCACTTATTCATTACGTCATTATTACTTTTTTGATTCTACCATTACTTATATTGTATGTTGTTGGTATACTCGTTATTGTATTTGTCGTGTCGTCTGAAAATGTTTCTACTATTTGTGTAACTCCACTTGGTGTTGTAACACTACAAGTTTCAGCGTTTCTTGTTGTTGAGCCTGTTGCTAAATTTGGAATATAACTTGTTGGTGTTAAGGTTTGTTCAAATTGTAAACCCCAAACATAAACAGAACTTTCGTCTCCTGTATAGTCGGCGTCTGTCGTGCCTTGTTGCATTTGTACAAAAATGTTACCTGTACCAGTACCAGATTTAGTAGCACTTACACCTATTCTATACCAACCATTACCATAGTTGTTTAATAATTGTACACTTCCTGTAACTGCTTGTGTATCTAAATCAAATGAACCGCTTACTCCTATGAAAGCACCAGCATTTATAAATATAAATCTATTATCACTGTTTTTTTTAACAAACATACTAAAAGAATAACCAACACCTCCTAAACCAAAAAGTGAATTAGTAGTAAATCTATGTTTACCTGTGCTTGTATCTTCTTTCATTAACATAGCGTTTAATTCTCCTGTAGGAGATATAGCTTCATTATCTGTTAAAGTTATACCTGTTAGTGTTTTACCTGTGGAACTTTCAGAATAGGTTACGCTATTTGTTTCTTGTACTTCTAATAATAAATTAGGACATTCACTATTCAGCCAATCTAATCTTGGTATATCGTCTGTTGAAGCACCTATAGTTTCTATAAGGCCATCTTTATTAACTCGTGTACCAGCACCAACTCTAACAAATGAAAAATCTCCACTACCGTCATTTGGTAATATAGAATAAACTTCATCTTCTTTATATCCGCTTGGTATTAATGCTAATTTAGGATTGCTCATCTTCTTTAGGTAAACTTTCGTTTAGTATTTTTACTATCTCTTGTGCCTGTGCTAATACGGCAATAGGCAAAGTATTAATGACTTGATTTATTCTTGCAATTTGTTCTTTAGTAATTTCCATAATTGTTTTTTACGTAAATATACAAATTATTAAGGTAAATCTTCGTACTCGTCTTGATAGTCACTAGGTAAATAAGATTCCATTTCTGAAATCTGCTCTGCACTTAACTCATCTTTATAAAAGTCATTTGCTAAAACCCATTTGAAATGTTCTTTAATTGCTTCTACATTTTCATCAGAACCTATTTGACTTAATTGGTCTGGTATTTGTGAAGTAATTACTTCTTTGTGGCTTTCCTCTGTGTTTTCAGATGTTATTACGTTTCTATACATTTTTTTTTATTTATGCGTTTTCTAATGTTGTTACTTTAGCTGATAAGTCTTGAATTGCTTTTACTAAAACAGGAATTAATCTTCCATAACTTGCTTCAAGTTTTTCTGGATTATTTGAATAAACTAATTGCGTCCACTCATTATCAACTGATTGTAATTCTTGAGCAATAAAACCTATATCTTTTGTTCCTTTTTTAGCACTATAAAATTCTTCTCCAGCTCTATTAGTTTCTACTCTATTATCCCATACAAACTTTTTAGGTTGTAAAGAGTTAACAAAATCTAATCCGTATGG